>ENA-OQCE01000122-OQCE01000122.1-human-gut-metagenome-genome-assembly--contig:-NODE-122-length-36669-cov-14.653440_pt1 | contig 36669 bp, 54 predicted proteins | sample MGYA00242495_ERZ504572 | MGnify/ENA primary metagenome ERZ504572 (study PRJEB26092, sample SAMD00036228) | human gut metagenome | host: Homo sapiens | study: EMG produced TPA metagenomics assembly of... | reverse complement strand
TTAGCAGTTATATCTTCCTGGATTATGTACCATTTTATCCCACACGAATGCCACTGTTTATATTCAAATCCCCAAGCCTCCCCTAGCTCTATTGAATTTGCCATCTGCGGTCCAGTTGTCCACATAAACAAAATACAATCATCTGCAGCAATAGAATTTACATCTAGCTCTTTTAATTGCTTCAATTTCACAGTAGGATATTTAAAAGATGCTGAACTAAGAAAAATTTTCTTTTCAAATCCAACATTCTCATCTTTGATTGTTGACTTATCATACTGCATCTTTCCACCATAATCCCAAGGTGGATCTGCGTAAATAACTTGGTATTTTTTTTCCGGCAACTTAGGATATATATCTTCTAATGGATTAATCTTTGTTCTTTTTTTCTGTTCAACATTATAAATGGAATATGCTGTAACTTCTGAATTTTCTTTCTGAGACATTTATATCATCCTTCCTATATAAAACATAATTATAGGATAATCTAATCTAGCTTCAAAGTCAACATTTTTGTGACTTATAATCCGTTGTTTTATAATCAGCACAGCAATAAAATATTTATGAGAGGTGATTTTTATGGTAGTAGATGATTTTGCAAACCGCATTAAAGAACTAAGACAGCAGCAAGGGTTAAGCCAAGAAAAGTTTGCATTAAAAATTGATATGGACAGGACTTATTATGCCTCTGTTGAAGCCGGAAAGCGAAATGTATCCATAAAGAATATCAAAAAAATTGCTGATGGCTTTGAAATATCACTTGAGGAACTATTTAAAAATATGTGAGGTGTAATATTATGGCAAAAAAGGATTTACAAGGAAGAGATAATTGGCAAACCGAGTCTGGCCTGGTGGAAAAGCCGGTGTTGCAGAACAAAATTTAATATCGGTCTTTAAAGAAGCATTTAAGGATACAGATTATGTGATCTCAGATCATCCTACCGACTTAAAGCATCTGTACGAAAATGTAGAACTCCCTGCCAAAACAATAGCGGCTATATTCAATCCAGACTTAGCAACAATGAAGAATGCTCAAAAACGTGGTTGGGGTGTATCTCCTGATTTTTCTATTACAAATAAAAAAACGGGAAAAATTTTATTTGGTGAAATAAAAAGACAGGATGGCTGGGTTGAAGGAAAAGATCCAAGTGCCGGCCATGGAAATGCACACGAACGTATGTGTAAATTGTTCACTCCAGGACTTATGAAAGCATACCGCCAAATCAGCAAAATCTCAGATCCTTCAATCTTACCATTTTGGGTTGTTCTTGAAGGTGACATCACAAGAGATCCAAAGAGAAATAGAGAAATTGCTTTTTGGTTTGATGAATATGACAAGAACTATTTTATGTGGAGACCCGGAGTAGATGGAAGTGCTTTGGTTGAGCATTTCAATAAATATCTAAAAAAATTCTTAGATTAATTCATAAGCAGTTCATTATTTTCTCTATAATGAACTGCTTTTTACATTTTCTCCATTTGTTTAATATAATAATTGGAATAATTATCCTCAGAATAAGTTGGATCACTTTCAGAATACCCCTCTTCGAGATTAATTTTACTAAAATTGGAATATAGATGATTATTTTCAATCAGTAACCTCATATGAGCAACTGCATTATCCCAAGTATCACAAACACCTCTTACACCACACAGCTGACTTGACTCTCTCTCTTCATACAAAACATATACCATATTCATAGAAAAATCTCCTTTCTCTTTTACTCATTTATTATTTTCTTCAAGTGGCAATGCATTAATTGCCTCTCTAATAGCCTGAGATTTAAGCATTCCCATTTTTTTACAATACAATTCAAGCCTTCGCAATGTTGCTTCATCCATTCTAATAGTATATCCTATTTTCTTATTATTATCTCCTTTAGGTCTTCCCATTTTCTTCAATATCATCACCTCCGATAAACATATTATACTTTTTGCATTGCAAAAAGTCAACACGTTTTTAGAACAAATGTTCTGTTTTTATTTCCTAACATCGTTAATGAATCACATTTAAATTAGCTAGAAATCATAAATTATATATAATTGTTAGCATAATCATTTAATAGATTTCTAATTATCTCTTTAGATGTTCTTATATGCCGGTATAGCCCGTTATTCCGGGCTTTTCCGGCACTTTTTATATCGGAAGAACCTCACAAATCTTTTTATTACCCCTCATGTTTTCGCTCTCAAAAGTAGTAAAAGCAGTAGTAAATTCTGCGTACTACTTATGCCGCCTTGGTTTCCTCGGCGCTTTCCGCCTCAGCTTCCGGCTTGGCCTCTGCGGTGGTTTTTGCCTTGGCTTGCAGCCGTTCCATTTCCTCCTGTGCGGAATGGAAAGTAGCGTGGGCGTAATAGTTCAGCGTCATTACAATGTTGGCGTGTCCCATGATGTACTGCAATGCCTTGGGGTTCATGCCCGCGTTTGCCATTCTGGTACAGAATGTATGCCGCATGGTGTGCGGCGTCATCACATCGGGCAGCGGCTCCTTGTGGCACTTATTGTACTTCTTGGCAAGGCACTTGAACATGGCGTCATAGTTGACGGCGGTTTTGGGCAGGCCGTCCCGGTTCAGGAACAGGAAGTCCATATAACCGTCAACCTCAATGCACCTGCCGTCCCTGCGCTTCTTCAACACGCGCTCAAACGCTTCATAGGCGGCTGCGCTCATCGGCACTTGACGGAATCCGCTTTCTGTTTTTGGCGCTTCGATATAGTAGCCGTCCTCGGTGCTTCTCAAAAGTTGGTGGTCTACATTCACAAAGCGCTTCTCAAAATTCAGGTCAGCGGGCGTCAGGCCGCAGAGTTCGGAAATACGAAGCCCGGTTTCCAGCAGGATCACCACCTCGTCATAATACTTGGCATAGACGGGATCGTTCTGCATGAAGTCCAAAAGCTCGTTTTCCTGTGTGGGGGTAAGCGGCACCTTTGGTACGGTATCGTCGTTGATAACCTCGTTGATCTGGAAGTCAAAGGGATTCTTGCGGAGGCAATCGTCCTGTACGGCCATGTAAAAGATGGCTTTTAAAGAACGCTTGCTGTTGCAGATGGTGTTGTAGGCAGCGCCCTTTTCCTGCATACGCAAGGCCCATTCTTTTGCGTCGGACAGCTTCACGCTGTCAATGCTGGCCGCGCCCAGCTTATCTTCGGACAGAAGTTTCATTAACTGCTGGCGGCTCTTTTGGGTTCCTTTCCGCACATTCCCGCGCTGCCGGGTGTACTTTTCATAAAGCTGGCACACGGTCATTTTCTTGCCGATGGTGTCTATCCCGTCGTCAAGGTCTTTCTGTATCTGCTTGATCTTCTCGCGCAGGGAAAGACAGGGCCGTTTCCCGGCAGGTACTTTGTCGGTAGGTACTAACTTCCATGAGTAAACAAACTGGGTTTCTCCAAAGGTGTCAATGTATTTGTAAGCGTATCTTCCATCTGATCGCTGGCTCTCTCCAGACTTCAAAAGGCGGCCTTTGTTGTCCCGTCTTTTTTCATCTCGTTCTTTTCTTGGCATTTCGTCATGCTCCTTTCCATGACGGAAAGAGCTTGACACGCTTATAACCTATTATAACACGAGCAAGGCCCTTTTTCACTATATTGTGTCAAGGGAATCAATAATTTTTTCAAACTGCTTCCGTTTGATCTGGATGCGGTTGCCGTTCAGGATCACCCAGCCAGCGGTGGGGTTTTCCTCGGCAAGCCGACGCAGTTTGTTTTCCCCGATCCGAAAATATTTAGACGCTTCCTCAATGGTGAGCGTGTATTTTTCCCAAATAGGCACATCGTTATTACTCATAACATGGCCCCCTTTCTTTTCAAAACAAAGGTTATTGTTGTGAAAGTGGGCAGAAAGTAACGGACGGCTGCTGGCACAGCTCCACGGGAATCTCACCCCTGCGTGGTTCTCACGCGGCCCTGCTCGTTGCCTGCGACGCTTCAAACGCTCGGACTACGACGGCAAGGGAGTATCATTGTCCTGTCTGCGCGTCGTCGCCCGCAGGCTGCCACACCTGCTTTACGGCCCGGTAAAATCGCTCCGCTTATCCCAATGAGGGAAAACCTCTTGGCGCACCTGCCGCCCGGCTCGGCGCAGACAGAATGTATCCGTCTGCCCTATGACGCGCCGCCATTGTCCTGCGGGCGTATTTGTCAAGGAGCAAAGGGGCCGCCGGGAAAACAGGCAGGCGGGGAAAGGGAAAGCCGCCTGTCTATGGCCGGGGCCTTAACCGTCAGTCGCCAATGGGACTAACGATGGAATGGATCAGCTTGATTTGCAATCGGCGCTTCATATACTCGTCAATGCAGATATGAGGCTGACCGCTGCGTCATAGAGCGTCCGGGTACACAGCTTATTGATATAGCCGTCATAATGCTGCAAGACACGCTCCACGGCTTCGGCGTTACCGGCGCAGGCCGCGTCGATCACAAAATCAGGCAGAGGGCTTTTGCCCTTGTAACTGGATTGCTTCATCCGCGTTTAACCTCCCTCCGGCATGAACGCCATCAATTTTACACGCAGGTCTTTTAAGGTGCTTGTCCTGTGGCGCTGTACTGCGCTGCGGGACATTCCCATCAGGCGGCCAATTTCTTCGTCAGTCAAATCCAGAACAAAGCGGAGAATCAAAATACTCTGCTCGTCTTTTGGCAGGCTGGCAAACGCTTCGGCCACAAGCTCGTTGTCGATATGTAGGTCATAGCCATGCGAACTGAATGTAAAGCTGTCGCAGGAATACCGATCTACGGTCGAGAGCTTGTCCCAATCAGCCGGGGAAAGAGCGTCCAGCGACACTTCACGGTCGCGGCGGCACTTCATTTCCCGCAGATAATCTATCGCCTCATGGTACAGAACCAGCTTGCAGTAGCGGTCAAACTGGCCCCATTCACCGTATTTGCGGGGGATCGCTTCCATCTTCTCACCCCCTTTCTATGGGGGATGTGGTGGTTCTCTCCCTTTCCGCCAATAGAGCGAATGGAATCTCTCTGGCTGCCCGCTAAACGCCTCCTTTTTTCACTTTTTTGAAATTTCTTTTTGCGCCGGATAGCAGACCGCAGGAAATAACAAAATTCGCCCGGCAGATCAAAGACCCGCTGGGCGAAACAAAAAGCAATATGTTCTTTTCCTACATAGTATAGTACATACGCACAGCCGCTTGTCCCCGCTGCCGGGGGACGGCTTTTTTTGACAGGCTAACCCCTGTCGGAATTTGTCGAAGTAGTTTTCGTTGCATGGCGGCTCCCTCCTAAAGCCGCCATGCCAGAACACGGTGCAGGGGTCGTCGAAGCAAAAAGAAACGGCGGCCTTGATCTACTCAAAACCGCCGTATCCGTCAGTGATACAGGAAAGCGCACGAAATCCTCTGCCCGTCAGCGGTTTTTTTCTTTTCCCCGCTGTGGAGGCAGATGTTTGAATATGCAGGTATGTTTCATGCCGCAAAGGCCACAAAACATACCATGTTAGTCATTCAATTTGAATTAGAGTTCAATTCTTGCTTTCGATGGCTTATCTTCCCAATAGGTAACTTTAATCGTTGTTCCCTTGTCAGGAACGTTGTTTCCTGCACCAATCCATTTTCGGCAGATGTAATCTTTACCGTCTATCGTATATTTGACCTTGATAGTATGCGGAAAGGCTGCGCCATCCATCGCATGAACGCGGGCAGGTTTACGATTCACTTTTAACCACCATTGTTTTGTAACTGAAATTACAGTTCCCATTGTTTCTTTTTCCATAAGTTATACCTCCAATGATATTTTTGATTGATGATACCTATTTTCTATTCAGCCTTTTCTTTGTTTGTAGTAAAAGCGGAACGCTGCTGCGCCGGTGGCCGCCAACTGTACCAGAATCAGCACAGCAAACAGACCGAAGCTCTCATAGTAGAACAGTTCATCCCAAAACAGGAGAACATCACAGAGAGCAGTCAAGGCAACCGACCAGCGGATGTGCCGGGCCAGCCATTGCCGGAACACCAGCACAAGGGCAATGGGCGGGACGATCAGCAGCGCCAGATTCAAAATCAATGTCGGGGTCAGTTCCATTGCGTCGCCTCCTCACTTTTGTTGATAAGGGTATTGTAAAACCCCAATGTCCGCGAAGTGTTACAGCGGCTAAGAAATTTCAATGAAAATCGGGGTGAAATGTTACAACGCTCGGACACTTTTATATTAGTTGGGTCTACTTCCTTAGTCTACAATCCGTAATCTCTCAACCAACGGAGTTTTTTGTAAACTGTAAAAAGCGGAAATAGTAATCATCAAAATAATCAGAACCACCACAATGCAATATACAGTAAACAATGCTAATGGAAATGTATATGACAAATAGAAAATCCCTGCACTTATCAAGCCTTTTATCAATATCTGCCCTAAAATAATTCCCAATATCAGAGTAAGTATCAAGCTCCCTATCGCCAATACACAACTTTCGCATAGTGCCATTTTTTCTGTTTGTTTCCTAGTCATACCGATGGATTGAAACATAGCGTATTCCCGCTTTTTTGTTGCGATATTTGTAATGATTGTACTTGCGAAAGTAATGATACTAAAAAGCAGCAAGAATAGTGTTACGCCTATGATAGATATTCCTACCTGCCTTATAGTAGCTTCTTTTGAAGCAATCGCTTCTTGCATAGTCGTCAGTGTTAATCCATCTGACATATCCACTAATTTCTCTAAAGATATTGTGGTGTGTTCCAATCCGGTATCATTTGCCTTTACAATCAACCTAATAGAAACATTAAAAGAAACCGAATTTTCTGCTATCAATTCAGTGGGCATTAAAAACCAGCCGCCATAAATTGCTGTATTTGAATACAGATCACCATCTAATATGCCTCCCACTGTATAAATTTTTTGGGTGCCATCCCCAAATGTAAATTCTACTGTATCGCCTTTAGAAATACCTTCTACACCATTTACAGCAACGATCTGGTTAGATTGAACAAGCTGTTGGTAATCCAAATCGCCTGATTCGCTGAATTGCTGAATAGAAGCAAAGTCATTAGCGGTAATAATAGAAAGTTGATCTTTGCCTGTGCTATTTTTCCCTGCCCAACTAATATCTGTTTCAACAACTTGCTTTATATTGCTAATGCTTGGAAACTCCATTATCTTTTGTTTGAAGTTTTCAATCTCTGAAACTTTCTCGCTGTATTTACCAGTAGTTTCAATCGCAAATTGTCCATACTGGTAGACATCTTTCTTTACAATAGACTCTGGATCAATGGAAGCGGTGTATGTCGCAGCTAAGACGAATAAAAGCCCGCTTAGACCCAAAGAAAGCACAGAAACTAAAATGCTTTTCCAGTGTGATGTTATGCTTATGATTGCTAGCCCCAAAGAAGATAATTTTCGTTTTTCTTTGTTAGTAACCTTACAATCAAAGCGTTCCATCATATATTTGCTGGAAAGGATCGGGGAAATGCTGAGGGCTATTTTTGTAGGTCTATTTAACGATACTTTTACAACGAAATTGATGATAAGACTAATGATTATCCCCCAGAATACCGCAGCGATCCAATCCCAACCATCAGGTTGCAACAAATATCCAGCAAGGCCGCCAATCAGTAGACCAATCGGAACCCCAATTCTACATAAAATTTTTCTTTCGTAGCGGATGATTTTCTTTGTTTGCTGCTGTGTCATTCCGACAGTACGAAGCTGCCCAAATTGCCGCACTTGATTTACAACAGATAAATAGAAAACATTGTAAATTACTAAAGCACTCACAATTATAATGAAGATTGCCACCCCCATAAGAACCATGTTTTTCTGATTTAATAGTCCTCCGTTAGGCAAACTATCTATGAATAAGTCGTTTCTTGTTACATGATGAATGTCATATTTTGAAGATATATTATCGACCGCAGAAGAAAAACCATATTGCGTCATTTTTGTGGCATCAACAATGGTAATTGAAGCATCGTACCCGTTTTCTGTTTCAGTTACTTTGATGGATTCGATATTTTCCTCTGAATACAACAACTCAATTTGCTGCTGGGAAAGATCATAAAAAACAACTTGTGGCTGCCCTTCTGCCATTCTATCTTTTGTAGTTTCATATCCGCTTTCAAACATAATCAACATCATGAGTAGTGCTGTTGCAAAGACTATCGTAGTAAGCGAGAAAACCTTTTTAACTCGGTTTTTATCTATATCGTTTTTAGCAATTTTTTTCGTGATAGCACTGGTATCATTCTCAAAAGGCCATGTCATAGCCTACCACCTCCTTATTCCACAATCTTGCCGTCCTCAATGCGGACAATCCGATCTGCAAGGCGGGCTATGTCGTCATTGTGGGTAATCATCACAACAGTTTGCCGGAACTCCGCACTGGTACGCTTGATAAGCCCCAGCACCTCGGCACTGGTCTTGCTGTCAAGGTTGCCGGTCGGCTCGTCGGCCAGCACAATAGCCGGTTTGGTAATCAAGGCGCGGGCAATCGCCACACGCTGCTGCTGTCCGCCGGAAAGATTGTTCGGCATATTTTTCAGTTTATCTTCCAGCCCCAGCAGGTGAACGATCTCGTCCAAAAACTTCTGATCCACCGTGTCCCCGTCTAGCTCCACCGGCAGGACGATGTTCTCATACACATTCAGGATGGGAACAAGGTTATAGTTCTGGAAGATAAAGCCGATGTTGCGGCGGCGGAAGATGGTAAGCTGTTCGTCGTTCATTTTCGACAGCTCTTTGTCCCGGACAATCACATTGCCGGAAGTAGGGGTGTCCAGCCCGCCCATCATGTGAAGCAGGGTAGACTTGCCGCTGCCGGAGGTTCCCACAACGGCCACAAACTCGCCGTCCTCCACAGAGAAGTTCACGCCGTCAAGGGCGCGGGTGATGTTCGGCTCTGTGCCGTAATATTTTTTCAGGTCGATGGTCTGTAAAACACTCATATTCAAAACTCCTTTCAAGACTTCCTGTTGCTAATAAAAAAGCAGAGCCAATCATAAAAAGAGTGTTCTCCTTTTATGTTATCGGCTCTGCGGCTGTGCGTCTGGCGCTTTGATAACGGTTATATGGAATTGTTCAATGTCGATTAGACATTCACTTTTACATTTTGGACAAAAGAGAGGAAAATTTTTAAGTACGGTATCTTCCCGAATTTTGTCGCGTGTTTTATTCCCGCAGACTGGGCAGCGGATGAACTCTGTTTTCTCCATATTGTTCACTCCGAATTGCGATCATTCTTTTTCTTATCCCGATATTTCCGTATGAGTTTATTACGGATAGGAACGCCAACACCAATCAAAAGCACAACTGCCAAAATTGTGAAATCCATACAATCACCTCACATTTCCTTATTCTTCATAACCCGAATGGACAAGAAGATTGAAACCGCATACATCACGACAATAGCAAAAACCGCAAGGAAAACGAGAAGTATCGGAGAAGATTCAACGACTGAAATAATTGAGTTCCCGATAGCTGGCATTTTAGAGAGAAGAAGTAAAGTCACCAAAAAACCGGCCACTGGAATATACATAAATACCCGTCCTTTGATTGAGCCGTACTTGTAATATCCCGGAATCTGGAACACAGTATAGAGTGCAAATAAGAATACTCCTGCAATAGCGGCAGTTACAATATCAAATACGCCAACTGTTTCACCCAGCACTTTCAAGACAAGCGGCTGTGCAATCAAAGAAATAATCAAGGAAAGAAGCCCCATTGCAAGGACGAAAACATAGCGTCCGATCACAAGCTCGCTTTTCCGAACCGGTAAAATACCAAACAGCCGATCCATGCTGTTTTTTTCTGTGATGGAAAAGGTATATCCCGTCGTCATGGCAATAAAGCACATAGCAAATGATACCCCTGTCAGTAAAGAACGATTGATTGCGGCAAACACAATCGGCAGAAGCAGGGTGAAACAAATTGTCTTAAAATATGGTTTTACCAATGCAATATCTAATTTTGTGGATTTCAAAATATCACTCATAATCGTCACCTTTCTTGCTTGTAAACACTACAATTTCATCAATGGTGGCAGGCTCAACAGTCAGGTTGGAGAAATCGTTAATATCTTCGGTTTTCATCAGAGCCTCAAATCCCGTAGGGAATGTACGAATACCAGCCGCCTTATTTTTCAGATCATCGGACAGTTCCTCAATTCCACCTTTTACAATGCGGAACATATCTACAAAATCATCTTTGCTGCCAGTAAAGAACAACTCGCCATAACTGATGTAGGTAATATAATCGGCTGCACGCTCCAAATCGCCTGTGATATGGGTGGAGAACAAAACACTATGTTCGCCATCTTCAATATACTCTGAAAGAATTTTCAAAAGTTCATCTCTGGAAACCGGATCAAGTCCACTGGTCGGCTCGTCAAGGATCAGCAGTTTGGCGTCGTATGAAAACGCACAGGCAAGCATTAACTTCATCTGCATACCTTTGGAAAGTTCTTTTACCTTTTTGGTTGGTGCAATTTGAAATTTCCGTAACATATCCGCAAATTTCTGGCTGTCCCAATTTGGATAAAATACCGAAATGGATTTTTCAACCTGCGACACTTTCCAATCATCACTGAAATAATTTGTATCGAAAACAACGCCCAGCTCTGATTTTACTTTTTGTTCTTCTGCGATATTATCCAGCCCCATCACTTTGACTGTGCGCCGGTGCGCTTGAGCATATTCAAAATCAGTTTGATTGTCGTTGTTTTGCCAGAACCATTCGGGCCGATCAAGCCCATAATATACCCCTTTGGCAAAGTAAAGCTGATATTGTGAAGTTGAAAAGAATCAAAAGATTTTGAAAGATTCGTTACCTCTAAATAATTAGTCATCTGTTTTTACCTCCGTTAAAATGTCCAAAAGGCGATGTAATTCCTCTGTGGATAGATTTGCCATTCTTGCAGCTTTTATTGCTTCGGTGAGATTGTTTTCTACTTTGCAAATAAGCTGCTCCTTAATCAGTTCTGAACCAGACCCCATTACGAAACATCCGCGCCCCTGCACATTTTTAACAAAGCCCTCTTGTTCTAATTCTGTGTATGCCTTTGTCACTGTTAAGACGCTGATCTTTAAGTCTTTGGCAAGTGTTCTAAGGGAGGGCAAAGTTTCTTCGGCTTGAAGTTCGCCAGATAAAATAGCCGCCTTGATCTGCTGTTTAATCTGCTCGTATATGGGGACGCCAGATACATTTGAAATAATCAGTTTCATTGCTGCATCCTCCGTATGTTTTAACTGTTATGCTGTTGTATATAACAGTATAACACGAGAGGCGTATCTTGTCAATATTTCAAGGGAGGTGGCAATGATTTCCTCTGTCTATGTTTCGGGATATGAATTATAAAGTTTAATCTTCCTGCATATAGCAACATTCCATTGAGAAAATATGAAATATACAATGTAGATGGGTGGTGCTATATGGCAAATATCAAAGATTGTCCCGGCTTTGAAACTTTCGGCGCGGATGTAAAAGAGGCGCGGAAAGTCAAACAGTTATCGCGTAAGACGCTGGCAGAACAGGTCAATATCGACTGGCGCTATCTTGCCAACATCGAAAATGACGGCACGATTCCCAGCCTGCCGGTTATCATACAGCTTATCAAAATCTGCGGGCTTCCCGTGGAACGGTATTTTAACCCGGAGATTATGCGGGAGGAAAGCGCACAGCGGCAGCGGGTCAGCCACAAGCTGAAACTCTGCCCGGAAGAATTTCTGCCGGTCATCGAGGGCGCGATTGACGGGGCCATTCAAATTCAACAGAAGAATGACGAAACGGAGGGTGCATGACAACCCTCTGTTTTGTTTTTGGGAGGACGCAAGCTGCGCCCTCTCTTTTTTTGTACGGTTTTCGGAAAAACCGGGATTTTGCGGGTATTTCCTTGGGGTCAGAACGCTTTTTAGGGGAAGAAGAACAAAGACAGCAAGCATAGGGAGTGTAGCCACACTCCCGGCAAACGGCTTCCCGTTTGTATCTTGAGGAAGTCCCCAAACCCCTGAATGAATGGAGGTGAGAAAGTGGCAAACCGAAAACGGAAGTTTGTGCTGCGCGTCCCGGTGACGCCAGAGGAACGGGCGCTGATCCAGCAGAAGATGGCCCAGCTTGGCACAAAGAACTTTTCTGCCTACGCCCGGAAAATGCTGATTGACGGCTATATCGTCCATATCGACACCGGCCCCGTCCGGGCGCAGACCGCAGAGCTGCAAAAGATCGGCGTCAACATCAACCAGATTGCAAGGCGTATCAACAGTACCGGGACTGTGTACGCGCAGGACTTGGAGGACATCAAGGGGGCGCTGGCACAGATATGGCAGTTACAAAGATCCATCCTATCAAGTCAACGCTGAAAAAGGCGCTGGACTACATCGAGAACCCGGACAAGACCGATGAAAAGCTGTTCGTTTCTTCCTATGGCTGTTCCTATGAAACGGCGGATATTGAATTTCAAATGCTGTTAGATCAGGCGTACCAAAAGGGCAACAATCTGGCCCACCACCTGATACAAGCCTTTGAACCGGGGGAAACCACGGCGGAGCAGGCCCATGAGATCGGGCGGCAGCTTGCCGATGAAGTGCTGCAAGGCAAATACCCCTATGTGATTACCACCCACATTGACAAGGGCCACCTGCATAACCACATCATTTTCTGCGCCGTGGATATGGCGAACCAGCGCAAGTACATTTCCAACCGCCAGACCTACGCCTTTATCCGGCGCACCAGCGACCGGCTGTGTAAGGAACACGGCCTGTCTGTGGTAAAGCCCGGCAAAGACAAAGGCAAGACCTACGCCGAGTGGGACGCACAGAAAAAGGGCAAGAGCTGGAAAGCAAAACTGAAAATCGCTATCGACGCGGCCATTCCGCAGGCCAAAGACTTTGACGATTTTTTGCGGCTCATGGAGGCGCAGGGCTATGAAGTCAAACAGGGCAAGTTTATTTCATTCCGCGCGCTGGCAGACGGCCTCCGTCCCGGACAGGAACGCTTTACCCGCTGCAAGACCTTGGGGGAGGATTACACCGAGGAACGGATCACCCAGCGGATCAAGGGCATTGCCATTGACCGGGGGCCGCACAGAAGAAGCACCGGGGAAATCTCCCTGCGGATCGCCTTGGAGGACAGTATCAAGGCCCAGCAGTCGGCGGGCTATGCGCGATGGGCGAAGCTGCACAACTTGAAGCAGGCCGCCAATTCCTTAAACTTCATCACAGAACACCAAATCGACAGCTATAAGGGCTTGGAAAGCAGGCTGGCCGAGATCAGTGCGGCAAACGACGCGGCAGCCTCCGCCCTGAAAGACGCAGAACGCCGCCTTGGGGATATGCGCTGCTGATAAAAAACATCTCCGCCTACAAGCAGCTCCGTCCTGTGGCGCTGGAACTGCGAAATGCCAAAGACAAGGCCGCGTTCCGGCGGCAGCATGAAAGCCAACTGATCTTGTATGAGGCGGCGGCAAAGGCGCTCAAAGAGGCCGGGATCACAAAGCTCCCCAACCTGTACGCCCTTAAAACCGAGTATAAAAAGCTGGACGCAGAACGGGAACGGCTGTCCGCACAGTACAGCGAAGCGAAACAGAAATTAAAAGAATACGGCATTGTCAAACAGAATGTAGACAGCATTTTGCGGACAGTGCCGGGAAAGGAGCATACGCAGGAACGATGAACATACCGAGAATGAATTACCCCCAATACCGCAAGGCCCGCAGGCTCACCCATGAGTGCTGCAACTACTGTAACGGGAACTGCCTCCTGCTTGACGATGGGGAGGAATGTGTCTGTGTGCAGAGTATTTCCTATTCGCTGCTGTGCCGGTGGTTCAAGGTGGCCGTCCTGCCGCTGGACGCGGCCCTGTGCGCCGAGATCACCAAAGGCCGGGACGAAATCAAACGCTGTGCCGTCTGCGGGGCGCCATTTACGCCAAACTCCAACCGGGCCAAATACTGCCCGGATTGTGCGGTGCAGATACGCCGGAAGAAAGAGGCGGCGCGCCAGCGGAAAAGATACCTCCTGTCTACGCATTTAGGGCGGTAAAAGTCCACGGAAATCAAGGGTTTTTCCGCATGGTCGGCAGGCAGTTGGATAAAGTTATCCTGTTCCCCTTAAAACGGGGTTCTAAATGCGGGAAAATGGACAAAAAAAGAAGCGCCGGACGCAGAGGCTTTAACAGCCTCCGCGCCCGGCGTTTTGCTTATTCGTCTGTGAAGTGGAACCGCTGTGCCACAAAGTCGGCGTCGCTCATGGCGTCCAGCTTATCGGCGGTCTGGCAGGCCAGCGCTGCCATTTCCTTGTCCATGTCCGGCAAAGCTGCCCGGAGATTTGCCGCCGTCCTGCGGCGGTCGGCGTTGTGGTACAGACAGATCAGGTTTTCTTCTTCCACGGTGAAATACATTCCTCATACCTCCATTTCTTTTGATTTTTCCCGCGCCGGGGGCCTCTTTTTCTGTTCCTCCTTGGCGGCGGCAAGCTGCGCCCGGATGGACGGTTTCTTTTGTTTCTGCGTCGTCTTTTGGGTCTGCTTGGGCTTTTTGGCCTCCGCCTTGGCTGCCTCGGCCACATCCAAAAGGGAAATCTGTTCCCCGGCTTTCGCCCTTGCTTCCAGTTCCTCCATAGACGGGACATTGTTCATCATGCCGTCGATCATGTTGTAGTTCTGCTCGGTGGACATTTCCGCCGTCTTGATATGGCTTTCCTGCTGGGCGGGGATGGCAAATGCCCCTGTGCCGTTTGCCATAATAAGATACCTGCCGTCCTCCGACTGGTGGTGGAATCCATACCCGGCGGCCTCCATCTGTTCCCGGCTCCTGTCGGTCAGATAGAAACGGCCTCTCGGCGTCTGGATTTGTTCGCCGGTCATGCACTCGTCCGGCGTGAGCTGCTTTTCCGGCTGGGCGAAGAACTCCGGCACCTGCCGGTAGTCGGCCCCCTCGTCCACATAGTAGGCGGTCTGTTTTCCATCCTGCCGGAACACCACAATATCCCCCATCGAGAGGGAATGTCCCTTGTAATCGGCGGGATGTTCCATGTTGAAGCGGCGGTAAATCTCGTCCAGTGTGGTGTCTTTGTCCAGCGGCGCGGTGTAAACAAGCTGGTAATTTTTCCTGTCCACCGAAAGCCCGCCCGCCTGCAAATCCTCATAGGAACGGTAGCGGAAGTCGCGCCCCTCCGGGCCGGGCGGCACTTGATAGATGGAAAAGTTGGGCTGCGCCGGTGCTTCATAATCAGAGGCAACATATTCCTCCACCGTCAGCCCGGAAGCGGCGGCCTCCTGTTCCAGCTCTGCCTCGATCTGTTTTTTGTAGTCCTGCAAGCTCTGGTCGAAGTCGGCAAGCTGCGGCGGCTCCGGCAAGTGGTACTGGCCTGATTGAGAAGTGGGCGGCACTCCTTTACATAGTCCAGAACCGCGTTGAAATAAGCGGTCTGTTCCGGCGTCAGGGTTTCCCCGGATCGCAGGGGACGCCGGGCCTCCTGCTCCATAGCTGCCAGATTGCAATGCAGCTCCATATACGGGACAAACTCATGCAGCAGCATATCCCGCTGGGCCTTGTCCGCCTCCCATGCCCCCGGCCCCTCATGGTGCAGCACATGGTTTTTCCAGCTTTCATCCTGTGCGTAGTATTCGTGGTAGCCCCGGATATGCTGGATCAGGGAACCGTCCCCGTCGCCAAAGTCCTGCCGTCCCTCGTAACTGTCCGGCTGGCCCTGCATGGTAAAGTCAATGCGGAACTTGGTCTTGTCGTACCAATGGCCCGTATAGCCCGGCTGCTCCCGTTCATGGCGTCTGGCGCTGTCCAGCTCCTTGAAAACGGCCTCGGCTTCATGCAGCGGCATTTGCTGGCTGTCTTTCAGATGGGGGCTTTCACTCCAAAGGATCGTGACAACCGGCTCCGCTGCCGGATTCTGCGCGATCTGCCGCTGGGCGTTGGCAACGGCAATCTCACTTTCGATCTCGCTTTTCACAAAGGAATCCATCTGGCCCTTTTGCAGCTCATAGCCCTGTTCGCACAGGCGGTTGATAAGCCCGATCACCTTGTCGTTATCGCCAACGGCTCGGCATAAGACATAATCAACTGCCGTTCCTCGCTGCCCAGACGCGGGGCGTTTTTCTCTGCCAGCTCAATCAGGGCGGCGGCCCGGTCAGCCGGGGACGCCTCCGGCATGAACGGCTTTCCATTCAAAAGGCCGTCGATCCCGTTCCATGCCTGCGGCTGGGGAATGGCGTTGGCCTGTTCGGTTGCTTCCAGAAAATCATCCAGCCCGTCGCCGGTCAGGGGTTCCATCGTCCCAGCCGGTAGCTCATGGATGGCAAGGATTTCTTTTCCGGCTTCCACAAGGGACAGGTCGGGATTGTCAAGCTGGCCTCCGTCCAGTTCCTTGTAGTCGGGGCCATACAGTGTGTAATCATAGCCGGTTTCCGATGTCTGTATATACAGGTAATCGCCGCTTTCCAAACGGTAGGCGGCCTCCTGCTGGGCTTCTGCCTGTTCCAGCGTTCCATCCCCGGCAATGGTAAAGCCCTGCGCCTGCGCCGCCTCCTTGGTTCCCTGCGACACCTCGCCGGTGGATTTCACATCGGCGTCAATCAGGGTTTGCAGCATGGCTTTCACACGGTCGGCCATTTCCTGCTGCTGTTCCGGGGACAGCTTGGAAAACACGCTGTCCGGCGCTGGCTGCTCGGCGGCCTGCGGCTGTTCCTGCGCCGGTGCCTGTTCCTGCTGGGCCTGCCGCTGTTTTTGAAGCTCGGCAAGGTGGCCGTCAATGGTGGTAATCAATTCATGGGCGGTGGCCGGATGGTTTCAAGGGACGCTTTCAGCTCTTTTAAGTCTTTGCCGGAACTCCACCCGGCACATAGCCAAAGGAATAGTCGGACGTGTCCAGCCCGTAGTGCTGGCAGACGGTATAGGCCACGCTCTCGGCCTGTACCTCGCGGGTACGGCTGTCAGGCCGGTTCTGCTGCTCGGTCACAGGGCCTCCGGGTCAATGGCATGGAGCTTGGCATGGGCGATTTCGTGAATGGCTGTTTTCAGGGTTTGCAGCTCGCTCATGTTCTCCTGAATGGCGATCCGCTTTTCCGTCAGGTGGTAGTAGCGTGGGAACCGCCCGGAATATCCTCAAAGGTCATCGGGACGGGAGAAGTCTGTTCCAGCGCCTTGAAAAAGTCCTGATACCGCTCCACGTCCCCGGCCAATTCCTCCACGCCCAGCGACGGCAGCGGTTCGCCCTCGGTCTGGCTCACATCAAAGACAGACACGATTTTGAACGCCGGGACTTGGATTTCTTTCTGCTCGGTGACGGTGTTCCCGTCCTTGTCCTTGACCGGCTGGCCCTGTTTATCCAGCTTCGGCACTTCCTTTTTCACCTTGTAGGGGGCCGGGGCAAATATCTTGATGCCTTTTTCGCCCTTTTTGACATTGCGGTGAAATTCATCCCGCCATTTGTTGTAGCCTGCCACAAGCTGGCCGCCCTGCATGGCAATGAGGATGGTATTGTTAAAACTGTAATTGTGGAAGCGGGCCATTGTGTCAAGGTAGGCTTGGAAGCGGTCGCTTTCAAACAAATCCATGATGCCGGTTTCCAGCTTGTCGGTAATCTCTTTCATGCGGTCGGCGCTGTTCTTGCTGTTTAAGATAATGGGGATCACCTGCGGCTGGGACGGGGCCTCGGCGGTGGGGGCGGTTTCCTGCCGGGTCTGCACAGCTTCCCGCAGCACTTCCGGCTGGGGGAAACCCATCACCCGGTATTCCTCCGGCACTGGCTGGCCTCATGGACGCGCTGCCATTCGTCGCCGCTTTTTACCAGATAGCCATAATCGGTAAAAATACCTTGCTCTGTGTTGGCAATATGCAGGCCAAAACGGGGCAGGAGAATCCCTGCTTTCCATTCCTCCGGCATATCCACCATGCCGGAACGGTTTAGATAGTAGTCGCCCAACTGTCCTGTGCCGGTGACATCCGGCAAATGCACATAAAAGTCCACATTTTCGGGATAGTCGATAATCTGGCCGATATTGTGAAAATCACTCTGCGGACTTGTCAGGGCGGCGTTCAGCTCCATAAGTTCGGCGGCGTCCAGCTTTTCCAATCTTGCAGCAAGGAAGTTTAATTCATCCATGCCTGCGGACAGCACCATATCACGGGGTAGCTTAATAGGTCGTGCCTGTGGGCTTCGATAGTCGTACAAGAAAAAGTCCTGCGGATTATCGGCACTGATCCCGATTTCCCGCAGGGCTGCTTGCAGTTTTTCGGTTGTGGTCGGCAGAGAAAACCATAGGCCCTCTTTGCCTTGCTCATAACGCTGTCGGTTATGAAGCAGTACGGAAAACACTTCGCTCATTGAATCGCTCCTTTCACATAATATAAGGGTTTGGGGCTTCCCCAAAGAGAAAATCCCCGGCCCGGCAGGTGCGCCGGGTCAGGGATTTTGCCGGGAGTGTGGCTACACTCCCTATGCTTGCTGTTTTTAGTTCTTGCCCCTCTGTTCCACGCGGTAGTTTACATACTTGCCGCCGGTATCGGCCAAAAGCACCGTCCCGTCATAGGTCTTGCCGGTTTTCATGGAGCGCAGGCCCTTTACCTTTGCTTTTCCATCTTTAAGGAGCGCGGCGGCGATCTTCGGGGTGAACGCCTTGCCCCGTTCCTCAAAAAATCGGTCATTCTTCCACATGACAAACTGGCAGCTTCGGTTTCCGCAGTAGTAGTTCTTTTTGCCCTCGTAGACGCTTTCCCCGCAGCGCGGACATTTGCCGATAATCACACGCTCGGTCTGAAACAACTTCTGCGCGTCCTCGCTGATCTGGGAGTAGTTTGCGATCAGGCCCCTTGTCATTTCTGCAATGCCAGCCATGAAGCCCTCCGGGTCGGCCTGCCCCTTGACAATGGCCGTCAGCTCCGTTTCCCACTGTGCCGTAAGCTGGGGAGAGGTCAGCGCCTCCGGCAGCACACAGGCAAGGTTATGGCCGTCCTTGGTGGGAAGTAGCTGTTTGCCCCTGCGCTCCACAAAGCCCATCTGCACCAGCTTTTCTAAGATGGAGCGCGGGTGGCCGGGGTTCCCAATCCCTGCCGCTCGGCGTCCTCCGGCAGATCGTCCGCACCGGCGCGCTCCATAGCGGAAAGCAGGGTATCTTCCGTGTAGGATTTTGGCGGTGTTGTGAAATGTTCGGTGACGGCGGCAGTTACCTTGTCAAAGGTCTGTCCCTCGGTAATTTTGGGAAGTTCCTGCGCAGGCTCCGGGGCGGTGTCGTCGGCGTCTGTTTTGAACGACGCCTTAAAGCGGCGATCAAGCTCTTTCCAGCCGGGGATCAGGATGGTCTTTCCCTTGGCGGTAAAGGTGTTCCCGGCACAGGTGAATGTGGCGGTGACAGCCTCGTACACATGGGGCGCGGCCACGGCGCACAGCAGCTTGCAGCACACAAGGGACAGCAGTTTCTTTTCCCCCTCGGCCAGCCCGTCAAAGCCTCTCTGCACAAATTCCATCGTCGGGACAATGGCGTGGTGGTCGCTCACCTTTTTGCTGTTCAGCACCCGGCCAAACTGCGGGGACAGGTCAAGCCCCGCCGCAAAGGGCAGCAACGGCCACAGGCCGGACACAAGGCTTTCCGCCGTCGGCAGCATATCGTCGGTCAAATACTGCTGTCGGTGCGGGGATAGGTCAGCAGCTTCTTTTCGTAAAGCTGCTGGGCATAGTCAAGGGTCTGCTTGGCGGTAAATCCAAACAGGCGGTTTGCCTCCCGCTGCAAGGTAGTGAGGTCATAGAGGCGGGGCGGCTGCTCCGTCTTTTTCTCACGCTTCACCGATACACAAACGGCCTGCGCCGTTTCACAGGCGGCTTTCAGGGCCTTGGCGTCGTCTGCGTTTCCCATGCGTTCACTGGCCGCCTCCATGCCGCCCGCCGCGATCTGAACAATGTGGTATTTCTCTTTCTGAAAGCTGCTGATCTTGGCCTCCCGGTCAACCAGCATTTTGAGGGTCGGTGTCTGGACACGGCCCACGGTCAGGGTCTTATGGTAGAGGATGGAGAACAGCCGGGTCGCGTTGATCCCCACCAGCAATCCGCCTGCGCCCGGCAAAGGGCCGACTGATACAGGTTATCATAATCGGTTCCCGGTTTCAGGTGGGCAAAGCCGTCTTTGATGGCCGCGTCCTCCATGCTGGAAATCCAAAGGCGCTGAAACGGTTTCTTGCAGCCCGCCATCCGGTAGACGAAACGGAAAATCAATTCCCCCTCGCGCCCGGCGTCGGTGGCACACACAAGGCCGGTAACATCGGGGCGCTCCATCAAAGAACGCAGGGTGTCAAACTGCTTTTTCTTATCGTCGGGAATGATGTACTGCCATTCCTGCGGCAGAATCGGCAGGTCGTCATAGCGCCATTTTTTGAAACGCTCGTCATAAGTCCCAGCGTCGGCAAGGGAAACAAGGTGCCGATACACCAGCTCACCAGATAGCCGTTCCCCTCCATGTAGCCGTCCTGTTTCTTGTCCGCGCCGATCACGCCCGCAATGCTGCGGGCTACGCTTGGTTTCTCTGCAATTACTACTGATAGCTCATACTTCGTCCTCCTTATTTCCATCTTCACTTGTCATATCCTCGTCCGGCTCCGGGGCTTCGTCCTCGTCGTCCTCGTCCTCGCCAAAGTCATACTCGGCAGATCGTCATTTCCTGTGGTGTCGGCTTTTTCCTTTTTGAATTTCAGGAAGTAGAGGGCTGCGCCGCCGCCCAGCAGCACCACCACAAAGAACACCACAAGGCCGCCCATGCCGCTTGGCTTTTCCTCCTGCGGCTTTTCTTCCTCCGGCTGGGGTTTAGGCTCCGGCCCGTTGCAGGCGGTCAGGTTGTTTTTACAGACCGGGCAGGCCGTATTGACGGCCCCGGCTTGACACTTGGCCGTACAGTTGCAGACCTCCGGCTCTTTTTTCCCGTCCTCCAACAAGGCTTGCAGGTCGGCGTCGTCCACTTGGTTGAGGAAATGCACCGCCGTTTCCTTGTCCTCGTTGGCCCGGTCGATCAGGATATAAAAATAATTCCCGGCCTTGGTGGTGACGGTGATAAGCTGCTTATCCCCGAAAAAATCATCCACCAGCGTAGCGTTGCCCTGCGGGGTGACGGGTACGCCCACCGGCTCCATGCCGCCGGTGGTAGGTTCTTCGGTTTCCTCCGGCACTTCTGCGGGGGCCTCGGTGGTTTCCGGCAGCGGCACAGGGTCAGGGTCAGCGCCCCCGGCGTAGGCGGTAACGGTCGTGGTCGCCATGCAGAGCGCAGCGGCCACAGCCAGCGTCAAGGTGCGGAACAGTTTAGATTTCTTCATGGGCGCTGTCCTCCTGTTCAAAGTCCGGGATCGGGGCCGGGGCCGCCTGCAACGCGCCGCCGCGCACAAAGGCGGCGAACTCCTGCGGGGTCATGTTGAGGCCGCGCACAAGCTGGACGATCTGCAAGTTTTCCTGTTCGGTCTTGGCCGCTTCCAGCTCCCGAAGCTGCTTTTGCAGCTCCGCGATCTTGCCCTTGGTTTTCTCAATATCCTTTTCAATGCGCTCCAATTTGTTCATTGCCATAGTGATTTACTCCTTTCTGGCGTTTAAGCAAACGCCCGTAACAATAAAAATGCTGCTGCCAGTAGCTTGAATTGAGGTTTGTGTAGGAAATGGGGTCTCCGCAGTGCAGCATGACCGAATTTCCCACATACAGCCCCACATGGGACATCCCGGCAGTGTCATAAGTGCCGACGAAAAATACAAGGTCGCCGGGCTTGGCCTGCTCCGGGGAAACGGGAGTGCAGATGTTGTAAAGCCCCTGCGCCGTCTGGCGTCCCACATTCCAGCCGGAATGATTGATAACCCAGCTAATGAAGCCGGAACAATCAAAGCTGGTGCTTGGGGAGCTGCCGCCCCACACATAGGGATAGCCCACATACTTTTCCGCCTCGGCGATCATGGCGGCAAAGGCTTCGTCCTTTAGCGCTCCGGGGGGATTTCATAGTAGGTCGGCTCTTTCGGGGTGGAGGCGTGGGGATAGCTGCCGTTGGGGAACAGGTCTGGCCGGTTGCCCAAAGTCTGCATATAGGCAGCATAAAAGCCCATCTGTTCCTCGGTGAGAATGTAGATGGGCAGGTGGGACAGGTCAAAGTTTTCCAGCTTCACATTGCAGATGTAGTAAGTGTAGGGTACTTCCACGGTGTAGGTGTTTCCCTCGCTGTCCGTCCTCGTTTCGGTGCGGTAGCGGGTTTCCGTTTCGATGGTCTGGGTCAGGATGTACTGTTTTTCAAAGAGCATAGCAAGATCGCCCTGTACCTCCCCCAAAGTGAACACGCCGTTATGCAGCGCGGAGAGGATGGAGGTCAGCACATAGGGGTCATGCTTGATCTCGTCCAGATCGAAACGGTATTCGTCATAACCGGGGTGCAGGCTTTCGTAGTTGTCAAGTTCGTGCTGCAAGTCTGCTTCCAGCGCGCCATAGGCGGCTTCGGCTCCCAGCATATCGCTGTCCTCGGAGAGATAGGAGGTGGCGGCAAGGCCCGTCCCGGTGCTGCCAAACATGGCGGTGCAGGATTGCAAGCCGCCCATCACCAGCAGGAGCATAAGGCCTACGCCGCCGACGATCAGCGCCCCTTTCCAGTGCCGGGCGGCAAAGGACGCGGCCTGTCTGCTTTTCTCTGCGGCTTTCTTGGCTGCGGCAGCCGTGGTCTTGGCGGTGCTTGCCGCCCCCTGTGCGGTCTGGCCCGCCGCCCTTGCTGCCTTGGCATATTCCCGCTTGATGTGCTGTTTCTGCCAGAAGCGGGAAACGGGGTTCTTGGTCGCCTGCGCCAGCTCCGGGTTGTCCCGCAGGGATTTTTGATACGCAAACTCGGCGTTGGCGGCGATGGACTTTCGCTCGGCCTTGGCTGCGGCCCGGTAGGGTTTGAGCTTGTGGCGATGGACGCCGCTGCGGATCATGCGGCCCGCCTGCCGTTCCGCCAGTTCCTCCCCCTTGTGGCCGCCCTCCACGCCACATTTTCGTGTTCTACCTCATGGATTTTTCCGTGGAGGTAAAGCCCGGCTTCCTGTATGGGGCGGGCTGGCCGGGTTTGGTTTGAGCTGGGGAGGGGATTTCTCCACCTTGTCAAAATACAGCCTGCTTTTGGCCTTGCCCTTGGCTTCGTCATAAACCGTTTCCTTGGTGACGACACGCTTTTTCGGCAAGGCTTCTTTGGCTGCTTCCAGCTGATCCGCCCGTTTTTCTGCCTTTTTGATATACGGGGCCAACTCCGGGGAGGCCCGTTCCTCGGCGGTAAACTGCAACCGGGAAACAGGGCCGGTGGCCTGCGCCACGGTTTCCCCGGCGTCCTTGGCCGCTTTCTTTGCCTTGTGGCGGTCGTGCAGTTCGTCCGCCCGTTCCAGTATTTTTTCCGCCGCGCCCTCCGGCTGGGCGGTGTATTCCTGCTCGGCCTCCCGGCTGGACACATTGAGCTTTCGCCGGTGGTCTGGTTATCCAGTGTCAGGCCGTCGCGGGTCATGTGCTGCGTTACCTTGTCGCGGGGTTTTAAGGGTTCCATATCCGATCACCTCCTTGCTGTCTGTTCCGGCAGCGCCCGGTTTCAATCTCTGCAATATAGCGCAGGATGGGGTACACCTGCGGGGGAACAACTGCGTTTCCCAAAGTCTTTAACCGCTTTGCCACATTCGCCGGTGGGTCGCTGATTAAGTACGGGATTTGCGCCGGTTCTTTGGCCCACATGGAATGTCCGTCCATCTCCGGGGGAATCCCATCAGCCATTCCACCCAGTCGGGATTCAGTTTCACATCCCCCGGCGGGCTGCCCAGCAGTTTGTAAACCGCCCATGACAGCCGCGCCGTCCATACGGTTCCGCTGGGATTGTATTTTTGGAAGCTCCCAGTCGGGGTCATCCGCACATCGACAGTTTTCCCCACATCCCCCGTGTCGCTGGCAAGGGGCGTGGGAAGCAGCATGGCCGATGATGAAAGTTCTTTTGCGCTCATGCCATGCGCCGACGGCGACAGCAGGAAGTACGAAAACCCTAACGGCGTAGCCTGCCTGCTCCAAGTCAAAAACCGTCTTGTCGAGCCCCAGATGGATGAAGCCAGCAACATTTTCTCCAAGCACCAAGAGGGGTGCAGTTCCCGGATAACGCGGAGCATTTCGGGCCATAAATACCGTTCGTCCTCAAATCCCCGTTGTTTCCCGGCGCTGGAAAAGGGCTGGCAGGGGAATCCCCCGGAAATAAGTGTGGTGGTTTCTTGTCCTGTTTTTTCAAAAAATGCCTCCTTTGTCACTGTGGTAATGTCCCGGAATTTTGGTACCTGCGGCCAGTGCTTTTTCAAAACTTCCATCGGGAAATCCGCCCATTCGCACTGGCATACGGTGGTAAACCCTGCGGCTTCTGCCGCAAGGTCGATCCCGCCGATCCCGGAAAACAGGCTGAAATGTGTTAAGGCGCTCATACCGTCGCCCCCTCGCCTAACCGGGTCGTCATGATCTGGTAGAGCTGGGTGTTTTTCGGGATGGGGTTCTTAAAGGGCAGGATCACATTTTCGTAAATGAGAAGCCCCTCGCCGGGTTCGGAATTGTCCACATACCGTAATTGCTGGGGCGAAATGTTCAGCCGTTCCGCAAGGATTTTGCGGTCGCCGCTGGCCTGATTGAGCAGGCAGATAAAGTCGCTGTTTTCCAAAATGTTCTCAATTTCCGGGGAGGAAAGCAGGTCTTTTACATTCTGCGTCGCACCTGTGGGAATCCCGCCCCACTTACGGAAACGCTTCCAAATCTCACAGGAAAAGGCCGCCGTCTGTTCCTCACGCAAAAGCAGGTGGAACTCATCACAGAAATACCATGTCGCCTTGCCCTTGCTGCGGTTTTGGGTGACGCGCCCCCAAATCTGGTCTTGGACAATGAGCATACCGATTTTCTTTAGCTGCTTGCCCAGCTCCTTGATGTCAAAGGCCACAATGCGGTTTTGAATGTCGATGTTGGTTCTGTGGTTGAACACATTTAAGCTGCCGGACACATACAGGTCAAGGGCCTGCGCCACCCGTCGGCCTCCGGGATATGCTGGTCTAACAGGGCTTTGTGCAGGTCTGCAAGGATGGGCATATTTTCCGGCTTGGGGTTTGCCAGATAAGCCGGTAGATCACCTGTACCGCCCGGTCGATCACCGTCTTTTCAATGGCTTCCAGCCCGTTCTTGCCGCCCATGACAAGCTCACAGAACGACAGCACAAAGTCGGATTTTAAGGCCAGCGGGTTTTCGTCCTCGGAGTAATTCAGGTTGATGTCCAGCGGGTTCACATAGTTTTTGCTGGTAGGCGACAGCTTCACCACCTGCCCATGCAGCCGCTTCACAAGGGGGTAATACTCGGCCTCTGGATCACAGATATACACATCGTCCGGGGTACAGAGGAACACGCTCACAATCTCCGATTTGCAGCTCATACTTTTGCCGCTTCCCGGTGTCCCCAGCTTTAGCCCGTTGGGGCACCTCGCCCGTTTGCGGTCGAGCATAATCATGTTGCCGGTCTTGGCGTTGATCCCGTAATACATGGCGTCGCCGCCCTGAAAAAGCTCCTGCGTCACAAAGGGGACGAACACGGCCACGCTGGAAGTCGTCAGGGAGCGTTCAATCTGGATGTGGCTGGCCCCCAGCGGCAGGCTGCTCATAAGCCCTGTTCCTGTTGGTAGTCCAGCCGCACAAGGGAACAGTTGTATTTCTGTGCAATACCGGCAGCCCAGAACACATCGTTTTCCAGCTTTTGCCGGGTGTCTGCGGTGTTCAGCACCAAAAAGGTAAGCTGGAACATCCGTTCATTCCGGCTCTGCAAGGTCTTTAGCAGCTCCTTGGCGTCCTGCCCGTAGGTGGCAAGGTCGCTGGGAAGAATATCCATGTCGTAGCCGCTGCGGACAGCCCGTTTCTGCTCCTGAATCTTCATGGCGTCAAGGTCGGTAATCTTGCGCTTGACCGTCTTAATGGCGTCGCTCTGGTCGATGGCCTGCACATGGAGGTTCACTACAATGCCGTTTTCCGTGTTGAGAAAGTCGGCCAGCATTTCATCCGACAACTCCGGGGAGAGGATTTGCAGAAAGCTCACCGCCCCGTATTTGCCGCTCAGCCCGAACATCCGGGCATTGCCGAAGCGGAACGAGGACGGGGCGATAAAGTCCTTGGTAGAAAGCCCCGACGGGGCAAGCCACTTCCAGTCAAAGGAGAACGGTTCCCCGTCCGGGTGGAAAATGCTGTGCATGACTTCCAGCCGTTCCTTGGCGTCCAGTCCCCACGCGGAGGCCCCCATGCTCTTGAAATAGCCCAAAAGGTCGGTTTCGATCCGGCGCAGTCTGGCGCGGGCCATTTTCAGGCTGTCCGCCTCGATGGTGTAGGTCATAAATTTCCGCTTCATCAGGCCGTTGTTCCCGTTCACAAGCTGGTCTTGCAAAATGTCGGAATACTCGCTGCGGATGTCGTCGAAGTCGTCCCCCTGCGCCCGGATTTCAAAGCTCTTGGCGTACTGCTTGGGGTCGATCTTGCGGTTGATAAAGGAAAACTGCACATGAATGGAGGCGTCCAGATAGTTGTAGAGGTCGCACAGGTTTTCAAAGATGGCGGTCTTGGTGTCCGCCTGCGCCAGTTGGTAGCTGATGTCCGTAAACTCAATGCACTTGGAAAAGGTGCGGGGCGTTACCCGGCATACGCCGTCCTGATACATGGCCTCATAGGGAATACTGGCCTGTGCCGAATGGGGCTTGCCGTCGCCCTTATACTTTCGGATGACGGCCTGAATCTCTTTCTTTTCGGCGCGGGTGAGCTTGACCGGCGCTTTTGCGCTCGTTTCGTTCTTTTGCTTTTTGGACAATGGCGTTGACCTCCTTTTCCATTTGGGATTGCCGCACAAGGGCGGTATAAGCGTTGTTGGTCTGATAGGGCCGTTCCTTGGGCTGGATGAAGCAGCACTCGACGATCTGGCGCACCACCACTTCAAGGGGCTGGCCGTGTTTTTCGTAAAGCGCCAGCAGAAAGCCCGGCAGCATGGCAAACACCATAATGAGCGCCGCCGCGCTGGTCGGGACGCGGCCCCGGATCAAAAAGAAAAGCGGGACGCCTACCAGCAGCGCACCGCCAAAACAAATGAGCTGGCGTTTCGTCAGCCCGAATACTACCTTGGATTTGACCTTGGTTAAATCCTTGGGGACAGTTACATAAGCCATAAAAAGTCACCTCGTTTCTGGTACGGACAGGGAAAAATCGCTGTCCACTTCGTTGCCCCACGCATCCCAGCCGGGGATTTTCTGTCTGGCAAACAGTTCTGCGCGGGGCAGGTCGCCCGCAAGCTCTATGATTTTCTCGCGGGTAATGTCTGGTTTCTTGCTGTGTTCCTCCACCGGGGAAATGATAAACTGATGGACGCTTTTGGAGTAACGCTTGGGATGGCCCCGCTTGGCAAGCAGGCAGATTTCCGCGTTTCCTCTCGTCCAGTAGCCCAGCCCGTAAAACCATGTGGGGCTTTTGCGGTTCAATTTCAGCCAGATAAAGGCCACGGTCTTAAAGGTGAAGCCCCACGCCTTAATCAGACGCAGCGCCTCCGGGAGCTGGGGGAAAGTTGCCCACAAAAATAAGAGGCAGTCTTTTTCCGCCAGCGTTTCCACCGGCAGGGCGCACAGCTCGTCAATGCTCATGGTGGGATAGTGATGTTCCGCCGCCCCTGTCCGCTTGCACTCATATCGCCACGGCGGGTCGGCGTAAAGGATGTTGTAGGTTTTCTTTTGTGTTTCCTCGATAGCTGGTATTCCTCCTGTCTGTTAATGTGCGGTAAATACGGCTTTCGATATGCTGCCGGTCTTGAACAGACAGAAGCAAAGCAAAACGGTATAGCCCATACAGCCCCAGATCGCGCCGGATATGTCGTCGGCGGTTCCGATCTGCTGGATCAGCACCGCATAAATCCCGACAACACCATGATTAAAAAGGCTTGGAAGCCCAGCGCAAGCAGGGATTTCAAGTAGTTCTGGCCCATGCCGCGCCACTCTGCATTGCCCAGCGTGGCAAGGGGGATCGGCCCCAATGCGGTCACGGCGTAAATTTCAATCATTCTTCCATAGGTCACAAGGAAAATGCAGATGGAAAGAATGTTCATCGTCAGCCCCACAACAAGGGTCTGGAACCACAGCCCCAGCAGCGGCCCGATGTCCATTGCTTCAAGGCGGCTTTCCAGATCAGGGAGCAGCGTGTCAAAATCAATGCTGGTATCTCCGATAATCACCCCGGCGCTCTGGTTGACGACCTGCTGGGTGGCGTCAAATACGCCCATGACGATATTCCATGTGTTTGTCACAATGAGGATGGCAAAGGCGCTTTTGAAAATCCAGCGGAAGAACATGGAGCTGTCGAAGTCGTGCATATTGTTCTTTTCCACAATCATGTCGATCAGCTCATAGCACATCACGAGGGCGAGAATGGCCGCCGCAATGGGGACGATCACCGTTTCGGACAGGTTTTGCAGCATGGAAAAAATGCCGCCGTTCCAGTCCTGCGGGGTACTGCCCACATCCGACGCGATTTCCCCGACTTTGGTATTGACCGTGTTAAACAGGCCGGACAGGTTGCCCATGATACCGTCGATCAGGATTCCTTTGATCCATTCCCCGATTAAATCACCGATCATGTGGGGACACCTCCTTTCCCGCGCCTCCCAGATCAGAGAGGGCGCGGAGGGTTTTCTAACACACATGGGGTTATCCCAGCAGCCCGGACAGCAGCGGAACAAGGGTCATGCCGATGAGGCAACGCCACCTCCGGCGACAAGCTGCTTGATTCCCTGTGACTTGCTTGCCGGGTTGTCCGCCCCGTATCCCTCCAAAAGATTGACGCCGCCCCACACGCAAAGCGCGCCGCCGAGGCCCACAACGATGGTCTGCAAAGTATCAACTGCACTATTGAAAAATTCCATAAATTTACCTCCATAAATTCAGATTGTGATGGTGTTTGGGTGCAAAAAAGCCGCCGTTCATAGCGGCAGCCTCACAATCCGCAGACGGCCCGGAGTTACTGGCCGTCCCGCCATTCCAGCACAGCCAGCGAAAAAATTTCGCCCCATGCTTCACACAATTCACGGTTTACTTCCGCCTCCATTTGTTTCAAACCGGCGTCGTCAGGCAGTTCAAAATCGTGTTCAATCATCCACCGCAATGCAACGGCAGCGGAGATCATGCCACGGAAAACAGCCTGCTCCTGCTTGAAATAATCCGCAAATGTCCATTCGTCCGAGTGTCCCATCGGTCACGCTCCTTTCTCTATGGCCGCTTTATTCTGCGGCAAAATCTTCATCCGACAGCTCAATGTCGTAGAGGTCAAAGGGTTCGTCCTCCGTTACCACGCGCCGCTTTTTCCGGCGCAGGGACGACAGGTAGCTGTCCACATCAAAGGTATTCTTTTTGTCGGCGTCCGAGAGGTATTGATAGCGGGGGTGGCGGGTGATGTCGTATTTCTCACTGAAAAATGGCCTCACGCCGCGCACCTGCAAAATACACTTGCCTCCGTCCATCGTTGCAATTTCGTCTTGGCTCATCAGCTCCTTTCCGAGTTTTTGGTAATTCAGTCCGTGGGAGGTCTGCGCGCCCCGGTTCTCACTCTGGTTGTAGCTGTCAATGGTTTCCTTGCCCAGCACCTCCGCAATCTCCTTGGCGTTCTTGCCCCGGCCACTAAGGAACAGCGTACAGTCGCAGTTGTCGGAAATGATTTCCGCCGCGTCCTTGTAAATGGCCTTTAGCTGCGACTGGCTCTGCAAAATAATAGAAGCCGAGATTTCCCGGCTTCGTATGGTGGCAATCAGCTTGTCAAAGTTTGGAATCTGGCCGATGTTGGCGAACTCGTCCAGAATCAGCCGCACATGAACGGGCAGCCGCCCGCCGTATTTGTCATCGGCCCGGTCACACAAAAGGTTTATGAGCTGGCTTTGCACCATTGCCAGAATGAAATTAAAGGTCGTGTCCGTGTCCGACATAATCAGGAACAGGGCTGTTTTTTTATCCCCGATGGTGTCAAGTTCCAGTTCGTCGTCCTCCATCAGCTCCCGCACCTCCCGGATGTCAAAGGGCGCTAATCTGGCTCCGCAGCTTATCAAAATGGAGCTGCGGGTCTTGCCCGCCGACAGCAGGAATTTACGGTACTGGCGCACCGCAAAATGTTCCGGGTCTTTTTCTTCCAGCCGTTCAAACATCTGGTCTACCGGGGATTGAAATTCCGGGTCGTCCTCGCGGGCTTCGCTGGCATTTATCATTTCAAGCAGCGTAGTGAAATTCATTTCATCGTCTGGCGCTTCGTACCAGATATAGCCAATGAGGGCCGAATACAGCAGGCGTTCCGATTTGATCCAAAAATCCTCGGCGCTCTTTTCGCCCTCGCCCTTGGTGTTGCAGATCAGCGTGTTTACCAGCTTCAAAATGTCCTTTTCCGAATGGATGTAGCGAAACGGGTTGTAGCGCATACTCTTGGAAAAGTTAATGGTATTCAGCACTTTTACCCGGTAGCCGCACCGCACAAGGAGCTGGCCCACCTCGCCAATCAGACTTCCTTTCGGGTCAGTAATCACGAATGAGGTCGGGTAGTCCTTGGACACGCACTGCATGAGGTTGGGCTTCACAAAGAACCGGGTCTTGCCGCTGCCGGAACCGCCGATCACCAGCACATTTTTGTTCCGGGCGGTCTTGGGGTCTTTGGGCCGGTTGTTCATGGTGAGGCGTTCCGTCTGGGTCAGGAGGATGTTGTTGTCAAACACCGGGTCGATGTACGGGGCTATATCTTTGGGGCCTCCCCAACGGGCGCTGCCGTACTCGACGCCCCGGCGGTATTTCTTGGCGTTCTTGCTCTTGCAGTACACTATCAGCCGCAATGCCACCGCACCGGCCACGCCCACCGCCAGATCGAACAGGTGGAAGCTGGGGGCGGCGCTTTCAAAGGCAAGGGAAAAGCCGTCCGCAAGGTGCAGCAGCTTTTCCGACAAGTCCGCCCCAGCCGCCAGCCGGTAGGTCTGTCCCAGCTTGCCGAACAGGTACACAAACAGCAGATAGGGCAGGTTGGCGATTATCAGCTTTTTCATTTCCGGCTTCATCGTGACAGCCCCCTTTCCTTGATTTTCTCCTTGGCCTGCTGGCTGCTTCTGGCCGCTGCCTTTTCTTTCAGGACGGCAAGGTTTTTTCGGATGGAGGGGCGTTCCTGCTGTTGGAGCTTCTTGGCTGTAAACTCCTTAAACGCCTGTTCCAGATTGTCCGCCTGCTTGGATTTGAAGATCACGATATACCGGGGCGGATGGGTAGTGCGGTCTTTCCGCAGGGTAAAATCAATGTCGTATTTCTTGGCGCAGGGCTTAAACAGGCCAATGTTGGCGTCGGTGATCTCAATGTTGGACAGGGCGGAACCGTCCTTTTTGAGCTGCCGTAAGCTCTGCTGGCGTGATGGGCCTTGCTCGTCCCTTTCTGCCGGGCGGCCAGATATTTTCGGATGGCCGCTTGCAGCACTTGGGCGGTGAGCTTGCCCGTCTTAACCGCTAACGCTATGGTTTTCTGGTCTACTTCTTCCTGCAACTGCTATCCCTCCTTTGGAAAGTCAGCAGGCAGGCGGATGGCTTAAATCCGCACCCGCAGGCCGGAGAGGTCGTTGGCATGGATTCCCACCAGATACCAGTTCTCGGCCATTTCAATGCGGGTCGGCCTCCATCTGCCGCCCACCATCACATCAAAAGTTTCTCCGCAGTGCAGGCCGCCGTAATAGTCCGCAAGGTCAAAGCGGATGTCGTAGCGGTCTGTCTGCTCGTCAAAAATCAAAGCACCCTGTTTCATAGGGCCGTCCTCCTTTCTCGTCGTCACAAGCTCCATATCGCTTGTTTCCACGCAAGCGTGAAAAGCTCGCTCATTTCGCTGTTCCTCCTTTCCCCACAAAATCACCGATTTTGCGGGGTTCCCCAACTGCCTGTGTTCATGTCGTGGGCCACCAGCGCCGTGTAATAGCCGTTGATGGTGCTTGGGGCGTTGAACAGAACCGCCAGCAGGTATTTTTTGATGTTCCGTATTTCCGTGGTGTTTTTGCTGATACAGTCAAAGACAAACTCAATGTGAGAACTGTTCAGCTTCATCAGCTTGGATTTCACCAGCTCGGCGGGGTAATCGTCCCCGGCAATGCGGATGGTCTTTCGGGCGCTGCATACGGTTTCCACCAGCAAGTCCACGATCTCGTCCAGCATATCCCGGTCAATCCCCTTGGCGTACTGGCAAAGGTGTTCATACTCGATGTTGTCCTTGATGATCTCCCGATAAATCTCTACGGCGCTCTGTGACTTCGCTCCCGTTCCTTTCCGTTCCGGCGGCGCAGCCGCTTCTTCCCCCAAAGGAGAGGGAGGGGAAAGGATAGGAATGGAATCGGTATTTGATCCATCTGTAATTGATTTCTCTTTACTTGATCTATCTTTATTTAATTGCATTGGTTTTTCCTGCGTAGGCTTTTCCTGCGTTGGATTATCCAATGTTGGATTTTCCAATGTAGGTGAATCCGGCACAGGCTGGGGCTGTTCGTAAATGATGTAATCCGCCCGCGCAGGCGCTTGGCTGTCACGCTCACGGGAACGCACGATATAGCCCGCCTGTTCCAGCTCCCGGACAGCCGCCCGGATCGCGTCGATCTGCTCCCGGTTGATAAGGGACAAGCCTTTCAGCGTAAAATCCCAATCCTCCGGCAAGGACAGCATTTGCGACAGCAGGCCCTTGGCTTTCAGGGACAAGTCCTTGTTCCGCAGGTGGTGGTTGGACATCACCGTGTAGCCCCGGTTTTTCTCCACTCGAAAAACTGCCATCTCGTCGTCCACTCCTTTCACTTGAAATTTCACCGCGCCGTCAAGGGCGGTGAGCTTGCCCGGCTGGTAGGGACATTCCTCATACACACAAAACTGGTACTTCCAGTGCGGGCGGTAGAAACGGCAGGTGCCGCAGCCCTCCGGCGCTCCGGCCTCGCCACTGTCAAAATGATCTGCGCCCGGCCTCGTCTGCATGAGCTGTTCAAAGGCCCGGTCGCTGCCGGAAGTAAAGTACATAGCGGTCGCCTCCTTTCTGGTTTTGGGCGCAAAAAAGCGGCGTCCTGATCTCCCAAAGGGGAAAAGAGAACGCCGCTGTCTGCGGTGTCGTATTCAATTTTCGATGTGTCACTATTTGGGCGGTGGGCTTCACGGGAGGAAGAAGCGTGTCAAAGCTCAATCCGAAAGTAGTAAATCGGTAGTAAATTCAGTTCTTATATCCCGTGAAATGCCCGTATTTCCGGGCTTTTTGGAGATAATCAGAGTTGTTATATTAACATTTAACATTTTTTGCTGCAGAGAGTATGCCGAATCATCCCTTAGTAGTCCCTTACTACTAAGAATTTCTCCCCACACCTTTGCCTTTATCCCGATTCCGCCCGTGAGCCTTAGTAGTCGAAACCGTAGTATTTCCAATACTTTCCGCCATATTCTGCCCTGTATTGCCCCAGTCTGCGAAGGTATGCATTATCATAAAACTGGAGTGCCGTGGCAGATGAATAATACTTTTATCATTGTTGCATAACCTCGCATTTCTTAGTTTTTCTTGGTATTTCGGGCTTTGTGAGCCTTTGTAAATTTTTGCTTTCTGGCATAACCTGGTTTATTTTCGCATAATATCGTCCGCAAAAGGTGTAAAATAAGGTGTATGTTTTTCTATTTTACACCTTGCTATTTTCAATTAAAAATCGTAATTACACAACCTGAATCCGGGCAACTTCTTCCCTGGCATCCTCAAGATTTACATGCGTATATGTATTCAGCGTTACGCTGATATCTGAGTGGCCCATCAAATATTGCAATGCTTTTGGATTCATTCCGGATTTTGCCATATTTGAGCAATAGGTGTGTCGGCATACATGCGGTGTAATGACAGGCATCTGTACTTTGTAAGTATTATTATACTTCTGAATGATGTGTTGGAAATAATGCTCCCAGTGCAGGAATAACAGATACTTTCATTTTTATCAAAGTATAAGAATCCACTTTTTCCATCTACCATAGGTTCTGCTTTGGGTGGGTTTCGTTTTTCTATTATTTTCCGAAAGCATTCCTCTACATCTGCAGTCATAAGTATCTTTCTCGTTCCGCTGGTTGTTTTAGTCTCTTGAATATAATATCCGATTTTTGATTTTTTCTGCAATTGATGATCGATGTTGATCGTATGCTCCTTAAAATCAATGTCAGAAATGGGCAAACCACAAAATTCCGAGATGCGAAGGCCGGTTTTAAATAATATGTAAATCCCCTCATAATACCTGCAAAAATGAGGATCCTCCTTCACAAACCGTAGGAACTTTCGTTCCTCAGCCCTGCTGATTGCCTCTCTTGTCACACTGTCATTCACAACCACTTCCATTAGCTGAAACTGAAATGAATTTTTCCTGATCAGGTCATCATCCACTGCCAACTGAAATGCCGGACGAAGAACTCCTCGGATTGAATGGATGGAACTATAACTTTTCTTTTCTACCTGCTGAAGATGTATCAGCCAACATTTTGCATCCGAAATCCGAACCGTATCAATCCTTCTTTTTCCAAATGGATCTTTCTTCAATAAATTGATAACTGTTCCGTATCCTGCAACTGTAGTAGGTCTGACACCGGTTTTTGTTGATGTATATTTTTCAACCAGTTCCAGTACCGTCATATTTCCGCCATTTCTTGCAATCTGCTCAAAATGGTCCGCCTGGATTTTCTTCTCCATCTCCCGAAGCGACAAAGTACGGCGCTTTCCTTTCGGAGTTGCATCGTTATGGTCTAAGCGCCAGCTATATACGCAGCGCTCCTTTCCCATCTCATCGACATACTTAAATCGATATCTGCCATCAGATAACTGTATTTCTCCATTGTGTAATATACGTCCTCTATGATCTCTCCTTTTTTCACTCATAATATTTTAGTCTCCTTCATCAAATGTTCATTTAACTTGGAAGACCGTCTCGGTTTATTCATTATACCACAAGACCTTTCCTTCGCTAAGATAAAATGAACATTATTTTCATTACTATTTCTTCTATTCTGTCACTTAAACTGTACTGGCTGTGTCCAGATAATCTTCAAATAATTTTCTTTTGAACCGGATATGCGAACCAACTTCCAAAATAAAATCTGCTCCTTCATTTTCACCTGCGATTTGTCTCAATCTCTTTTCTCCAATTCCGTAATATTCTGCTGCTTCGGAAACATTTAAAGAATATTTCTTCCAAACAGGTATTGTTTTTTCTGTATGATTCATTCGCATTCCTCCTTCCCTCTGTTTGTGTTCAACAGCGTTTTCGCTTTCTCCATTTTCATACTTGCAATCGCTTCTCGTTTGCTTGTGCCTCCAACATACACGGGTGTACACATTTCTAAAATACGGTCATAGATACGTCTTTTATCTAACATGGTCTCGCTTTTTATTTCTTTCAGCGGAAGATTGGTCGTAATGATCAAAGGGCGTCCTGAACGAATCCTGCGATCTATGACGCTAAAAATAATTCCTAACGCATATTCTGAATTTCGTTCCACTCCAAAATCATCAATAATCAAAAGCTGATACGAAGCCAATACATTGATATATTCCGTTTTGTCTGCCAGTGGAAATATATCATCGATAATGGGGTATTGAAGTTGGTCATCTTTACCGTTACTTCTCGTTTAAGAAGATCGTTGGCTATGCACCCGGCAACATAACTTTTCCCGGTACCAACCGTCCCCAGAACAAACAGCCTATATGATTTCTTTTCATTTTCTCCCAGTTATCAACATAATTTTTTGCCTTATGCATTACCACATCTGACATATCTGCATTCTCAAATGTCCACTCTTCCATTCTGCTCTCGTCAAAACAGATGCTTGTATTTCTGTTGACTAATTCCCAGTGTTCTTTGTCTTTAAAATATTTTTGTTCTTCTTCATATGCTTTTCTGTCACAGGCACATTGCCTGGAATGTTTCTTCATCCCCATAAATCCACCCTCTGGGAAAAAAGCTTCTTTCGCTTCCCCACAGACTTTGCAGTATTGCAAACCATCACTACCTACACATACGGTATCTTCTTCTCTCATCACAAACTCTCTCCTTCCCCATAGCAATAATTTACTTCATGATATTTATTACTTTTATATTTCTCAGTTACTTTACTAGGTGCCACATTTCCGACTCCTGCACAGCCATTTTTACGACCAGATGATGGGTGCTTTTCCGACTCTATTACAGCCATCTTTTCAACCGCTTTATTGTCAATCGGCTGTAAAACTATCTCATCAGATGGAATTTTTACATATAAATGATTGGGTTTTGAAAAACCACCGGATCTGCGAACCAATAGTCCCACATCATCTAATTCCTTCAATGCTGTTTTTACAGAAGATTTACATTTGCCGATTTGAGCAGACAATTCCTCTATAGGAAAAATCAGATAAACATTTCCATACTTGTCTATCCAGCTATTCTTTCTCGATATCCGTGCCCGGTCATACAAAATCATATAAAGAAATTTTGCATTTTGGGAAATGCGCAGCTTCAGCAAAAACTTCGGAAACTGGAAGTACTGAAGCATCTGCTCTGACTCCTTCATGTATTCATATTTCATTCTTCTCGCCTCATTTCTGTTTCTAATTGTTGTAAAAATCATTTTTATGCCGGCTCAAAAATGTCCTTACACATATTCAAAAGATGAAGGGCATAAATACAGGTTCTTGATAAAAATTTTTTAA
>ENA-OQCE01000120-OQCE01000120.1-human-gut-metagenome-genome-assembly--contig:-NODE-120-length-36814-cov-2.244882_pt1 | contig 36814 bp, 60 predicted proteins | sample MGYA00242495_ERZ504572 | MGnify/ENA primary metagenome ERZ504572 (study PRJEB26092, sample SAMD00036228) | human gut metagenome | host: Homo sapiens | study: EMG produced TPA metagenomics assembly of... | reverse complement strand
CAGTTTCAATTCCGAAAGCCGCATTTTGAGCCATTTTGGAAAACCGGACTTGAAAAAACGGCCCGAGGACAGAGACCGAATCCGCACCCGAGGTACACCCTCCCTAATCTTTTTATTTTTATTACACCATTGAATATCAATAATTTATTAGGTTTACTTTTGTATAAAGTAAGCCTAAAAACGTCTTTTACATTATCTTTGCTTACAAATTGAAAGTAAAAAAATCTTTTCAGTCCTATTTTATCCATTTTAAGCAGCTAATAATCTGATAATCAATAGACAAAACTGATTTTGATTTTATACATACGTTGAAACGGGGCTTTTTTGATTTTTGCAAAGGAAAAATTTTTTTCAAAGAAAATCATTTTTTCTATTTTATTGATATTCAACTATTTACAAATTCACTTCGCGCGCGTGCGTTCCATATTCGCAAAAAGGCTGTTTTTGGAACGTTCCAATTTTTTTTCTCAAAAAAGTTTTGCAGTTCTGAAAAACGGTTTTATAATAGTCATGTACTCGAAAGCCAAACAAACGGCAAACAAGTACGGAGAAAAACGAATAAAAAAATAGATAGTAAAAAACAGAATTAAAAAACAGAAAAGCAAAGACCGCCGAGAGCGAGAAACAAAAACGGCGTTTACACGAAAGTGAGTTGTTGAGCCGTCAAAGGGTAACACCCGAAACAACACCGTGTGCGTTTAGGTACGCTTAAAGAGTGCGTTAAATAACCACGCTTCGCACGGGGCAATAATACCAGTATTGCAACCTACGAAAGTAGGGAAATTTATGGAACGGGATAAATCGTATTTATTCCGAGTGCCGGAAATACGTCAAGACTTTTGCAAGTCGCTGGGAGTATTGAGAATACCGCCACTGAAAAGGACGTGCAAGAATAATGCCATAATTGCGCCCTTGTGCGCACGGAGATAAAATGCACGGTAGCGGAAAAACAGTCCGCACGGAGCTTGAGAAAAGAGCATTGCCAATGTTATGCCCATAATCACCAGCCGCCCACCGCCTTACTGTTAGCTGCCGGATTGGAAAAGATCCGGAACGTGCCAGAGAAGCGTCTTGCCGAAATTGGAGTAAAGCAGCGCAGAGCCACGACACGATGAGTAGAACTCGTGCAAAGATACGATATGCCGAAAATGCGCTCATTTGGATAGCTCTGCTATGGGGTACGTTTTAAGTGCGACAAAGTTACGAAAAATTTTGCCGTGCAGGGTGAAATGCACGGCAAATTTTTGGGCGCGTGGCAGGAAATGCCACACTTTGCGCTATGGTGCAAAGTTCGGGGTTCGACTCCCCGAGTGCCCGCAATGCGTGATTTTGCGCAGTGTTTCTAAAATTTTATCATTATGGCAACTTCTAAATTGAACAAGGAACAGTATGCAAACATCGGTTCGTTTGCAGGTATCATGTTGGTTTACAACTCTACCAACAAGGACGGTGAACTCGTGCAGACGGCACAGCACTTTTTCGGTGCGGACTTTGAGCCTGCCGACAAGTCGGACAACGAGATTTTCCGTGTGATTAAAAACATGGTCGCAACTATGTGGCACACCATTGCGGAGGAAAAGAAACTGCGTGCCGATGCCGACGGCATACGCTCGAAATTCCGTGCCACAACCCCTGCGGAAATCATCATCTGCGAGAAGTCGGGAAATCGTATCAAGAAGTACGACCTTACCGACAGCGTTTGGGCGCGTATCGGTCTTGTGCCGACCAAAGTAGACCTCGAGAAGTCAAACCGTGATTTCCAAAAGACAATCCATGCCGCTGCAAAGGCTATCCGCAACGCCATGGATTTCGCCCCGAACCTCGCCAGCCTCGAAAAGCCAACCGAGAAAACGACCAAGACCGGCAAGGCTGAAAAGGTGGCGGAACAGCCTGCCGGAACGGTTGCCGACGAAAGCAAAAAGGCGGCATAAGGGCAACGGAGTAACTGAAACCTGCCCGAAAAAGGCAAAAGGACGGCAGGCAGCCCGCTGAACGTGTGGGACTGCCTGCCCTTTTCGTATCTGCCGTCGTAAGCGCGTGTTCTTGTGACGTATGCCACGGATACGCGCTTTTCATTTCGGGCGAAAGCAACTGTAACGTGATAGGCGAAAAGAATTTCCCGGCAAAAAACGGTGCCGGGACTGTACCTCCGCCGCAGGACGGGGAGTACACCGTGGACGACCTGAAGACCGCTCTGGAAGAGTCCGAGCGGTCGCTGCATGATGCCGTCTTCATAGCCCGCCAAGTGTGGGAGAAGGACTGCGATGCCGTGAAGTTCGACATCGACGACCTTGTGCAGATAGAATCGGCATTGCAGGAGATATGCAACATCACCGCAGGAATTGACAGCGGGGACGATGGCGAGTGACATGACGCGCACACGTGCTGCGGAAACTGCGGGGCGTGCGCGCTTTTTCGAGCATTGATATACACTGTGTCAGGATTGCACCCTGAAATGCCCGCACTTTTCTAAAATTCCCTCCGATATGACTTCCTTGCGCCGTGAGGCGTTGTGCCTACCTTGTATATAACACGGTTAAGCACGGTCTGGCGTTCTGCGGAACCGCCTGCCGTGCTTCCGCTGTTATCCTGTGCGGGGAAGCGGAGAACGGATGTGCCAATAATAAAACGAATAAATATGATAGAAGTGTTTGACGCAAAGCGCACCCGCAGTTACGGGTGCTTTGCCAGTTTCAAGGCTGCCACCGATACGCTTGACAGCCTTGCCGCGACGGGACAGCTCGGAAGTGTGCCCGCTGTCAGCGTGGCGGCGTATTGCAGCGGCGTGTTACAACGGGAATATGAAGCGGTGTTTGTCGGTGGGAAATGGCGTGTGCCGAAATCTCCGAAAAGGCGGATGCCGGAAACGAGACCTGCCCGTGGGAGACGTCGGCGGAAATGGTGCAAGGAGTACGCTACGGCGGAGCTGATGTTCCGAGAAGGGTTTCCCGACCATTTGAACCGCAGTTATCCGCTCTCGGCGGACAGCCTGAGACGGTGCAACCGGAAATGCAGAATTTATATGCAATAATAAAAACGCAATGAGTATGAAAACATTAGCAGACGTGAAACGGAAAATGACGCTTGGCTCGAAGTGGCGGTGTGTCCGGCTGTTCGAGGGCGGAAAAGACCTCGGCGTGCGTGAGGTCGGGAAAGTGCAGGGTAATGCCGTGGCATTCCTCAAACCCGACGGGAAACTCTCGTGGCTATGGTGGCCAAAGGCAAAGGACGTGCAGGTGGAAGAAAACGCCTTCACCGTGCTCCAGAACGGAGTGCCCAAGCTCAAGTACATCTATGCCGGATAGGTGTTCCGGAAAAAATCATGCAAAATAATATGAATTAATAACAACTATGGGGGCGGAATGCCCCTATGCTTTTATAAACGGATAAAGAAAATGACAGAAATAACGAGAAAGCAGATATCTGGTCTGCGGGTAAAGATGTATTAACGGCTATGGGAGAGGAACATAGAATCAACGAGATAAAAGGTGTCATCATCAGCGTGCCTGCTCAAGGAATACGGGTATGATGGCGATATGCCCACCGACAAACAGATGCAGGTCATCGGCAACGGGTTACTTGAATACTGGGGCGTAAGCGACGGTTTCAAGGAAGCCCTCGCCAGTACAATGGAGAACATGTTCGGTGTAAAAGCAAAAGATTAGGTCTATGGAAACGAAAGAACTTACTACCCACCAGCGTGGTGTTATTCTACGCGGCATCTGCGGCGGGGCTGCATTGAAAGACAAGTCGCCGCAAATATCTGAAAACAATACCGTCATAACCTGCGCCGGAGGGTTGGAGATTTGGGACATCTGCTGCATCAGCAGTGATGCCGAAGCCTTCGGCCTGAAACCGTCCTTCGGTTATGACGGGCACACGAGAATCACTTTCACCCCCAAAGAATAAGCGGAATGAAATCATATTACTACTTGGACTACCTGCACCGTGAAATCTTCCTTGAAGAGGAGGATATTCAGACCGTTCCGGAATCAGGCAGGGCGGACGATGCCTGTTCCGCCATTGCCGAAAAGCCGTATGTCGTGGAGCAGTTCATGGCGGACTCTTTCCGGACACTCAAAGATGTGGCCAGCCGCCTGTGCGATTCCCCTGATATTAAAAGCCGCCACGATGCGCTGATGTATATCGTGTGGAGGGTGGCACTGGACATCAAGGAGTGGCGGACTCTGAGCCATAGCGAAGCCGCCGTCAAGGTAACCCGTGAGGACGGTTTCGTGTGGCTGCTTGTATCGGCGGAAAATGCCCGGAAGCTATGGGAGGCAGACGTATTCTCCCTGTACAGGCTTTATGCCGATGATTCGGAATCCCTGATCGAAAGCGAGGCGGAGCTGGAATCGACTATCAAGGGCGGATACCAGATAGGTATCGAGGTGGGGTTCGCCTCTGTAATGGACCATGCCGCCCGGATGAAGCAACAATAAAAATCGGAAACAATCAAATAACGAAATCAAGAAGAAAGGTATGGAAACAACATTATTGACAAAGGAAAATGCCCATCGTGTGACCATGGTGCGGCGTGTGGATGCCCCGGAAAGCGAACCGGTAGCGTTTCTTTTCAGGGGAAAGAGACACGGGTATTGCAGCTATTCCCATCTTGTAGGGAATCCGGGCAAGGAAGAAATCCTCGCCCCGGCGGACTTCAAGGACTGGGAAGTTGTGGAAGTGGCGCACCCGGGCTATCTGGAAGAATATTTCAAGCAGGCGTGCAGCTCCTACAACCTCACCTCCTTCTCACCCGACGAGCGGGGTGAGTCAGACATCGCCTCGCACGAAAAGGAACTGCACGAGGATTTGCAGTCGATGCCCGAGCAGCAGCGGGAACGTTACATGGAAAACTACAAACGCTATTTCTCTGCCATGATCGCCGCCAACAGCCGTTGTGCCAGCGCGATGATTACGGGACCTGCACGCTTCAACACGGGCCGCAACGAAAAGGCCTGCAACAGCCACGCCAAGAGCGTCACGGCGTTCCGGGAATGGCGAGAACGTGCACTCGAAGCGATTCGCAAGGCTACCGAAGCGGCCAAGCCCGAAGAACAGCGTCTCGAGGAGGAGTGGCAGAAGGTCAAAGCCTTTATCGACGATGCCGCCTCGACCATTCACGGTATCGATACGGGTACGGCACGAGGCTATAGCCGGGCTCTCTTCGTCAGCAACCTCGCCGGGCGACTCTCCACCTATGTCAACCATGGCAACGTGGAAATCATCGACCGTGCCGTCGCTCGTCTGCGAGAGTGGAACGACAAAGTCAAGAAACCTGTCGTCACGGCACGCCATTCAATCTTCAAGTATCCCGAACTCGTCCGCAAGGTGCGGGAAAAGCAGCAGGAACGGGCAAGCCGTGAAAATCGTGAGATTCCGTTCGATGGCGGCAAGGTGGTCTACAACTTCGAAGAAGACCGCCTGCAAATCCTCTTCGACAAAATACCCGATACCGATATGCGTACAACCTTGAAGCGTAACGCTTTCAAGTGGGCGCCACGCAACCAGGCATGGCAGCGCCAGCTCACCCGCAATGCCGAATATGCCGCCGGTCAGGTGTTGAAAATAACCATTTAATCCAGTGCCCATGAGATACATCATCGATTCACGTTATTTCGACGGGACATGCCTCACGTCGATGTCGGATGACATGCACAGCGACTACGGCGGCGAGACGCTGGAAGCACTGCGCGAAAGGGAGAAGAACCCGTACCTGGTCGCTGTATCACCGGTACGCATGACACTGCTTGTGAAGCGTTATACCCGGGCACTTTGCAAGCCCTTCCATGAAATTACGGAGGAACGTTATTACGAACTGCTGGAATGCCTGCCTCCGGCCCGCATGCAGAGCGACTGGTTCTTTGTCGGGGAACCGTATTACCGAAACCTGTACGCGCTCTGTTTCGAGTCGGACGGCAGGTATTTCCGGGCGGAACGTCCCATACGTCTTTCCAATGCGGAAATCTACCGCCAGATTCGGGAACACATGGAGAAAGTAAACCTGCATCCCGCCATCGTCAAGAAGGCTTCCTTTGTCAAATATGTCAATTGGTACAAAAAGACGGTCACCTACATACCGTACTATTTCGAGTATGGAGGTAAAATATATTTCCTGAAGAACCTCGCCACTCGGACGGGATCCGAATTTGGCGACCGCCGGGAACGGAACGAGATGGCGGCATTGCTGAGGAACCTGCGCGGAAACCGCTACGAATACTGCACTTTCTACTCCCAAAAAGAAGGACATCTTCGAGTTTTTTTGACTGGCTACGGAAGAACAAATACACGCTGGAAATCCAGGGCGACTTGTTCGACTTTGCGGATGACCGCTCCCACGTGGACTTTCACGGCAATGTATGCGAGTATTCGGCTGTGTTCCATTACCGCATCTATTCACGCGAGCTTTTTGGCATATCATTAACCAGCTACGCACCGTGAAACGGTATCACGCGTGGCATAAAAGGAGGGAAATACGATGAAAATCTCAAATGAACCTACCCCATACCTCCTGCTCAAGGCAGGAACTGACAGTGCATGGGATTGCTGCGACTTTGCAATCGTGTACCTGTCAAAAGAGTGGAGACAGACACAGTCCGGCAGGCTGGAAGCCGTCAAGCCATTCAAGGATGACATCAGTTTCCAGTCTTTGAACTTTTATGACATATCGGTTGGTTTTTACCAGCCGGACGAGGACGGGATACTGGCAGCGAGGACTTGCCGGAAGACAATAACTGGTGCTTCGTGGAACTGACCGAAACGGAACTGGAAAGGTTGGTTCCGCCGGACAATGTGCTGGTCAGCCATATCTTGGCGGTATTTGCAAACGGGGAAGCCAGATACCGGGCGTACGGCAAACATACCGACGAGCGATTCTATACTGAAAAATTCCCTTTGCAACAGATTTTGGATATACTGGCGAGTCATGAATCTTAAAATTTCAAAGCAACTATGACAGAAATCATCAAAACGGACGGAACACGCCAACCCGTGCAGCCAGCCAATGGCTCAGACTTCACGCTGGAGGAGATGCAGGCGATTGTCGGCGGCTACATCGAACTGGTGGAACTGGACGGGAGCACGACAATGGTCGTCAACGAGGAAGGCAAACTTATCCCTCTGTCCCTCAATCTTGAAGCGAGCAGGATATTCCGTGCTCATCACCCGGCGTCGAAAGACTTCATCGTTGGGGACGTACTTGTGTGCAATAACAATCAAATCAGATAAAATTATGGATAAAGAGAAAGCAAAAGCGCTCAGCAAGACCCTCGCATGCTACAAAGAATTACAAGAGAATAACAGTGTAAACCTGATCGAGTTCCATACCGCTGACGGGCAGAAACACGGTATCGGCAACCCGGAAGCCATCAAGCTGTTGCTTTCGGTGGCCGTCATCGAACTGGAACGCCAGCTCCGGACCGCACAGTTCGGTGATATTCCGGAAAGCCTGGAGAACAGCCGCGAGTACAAGGCGGCCAAACAGCTGGAATACGCCATGAACGATTTGGGATTCAAGTCCGAACGTTTCGCCCAGGCTCTTCCTTATTTCCACAAGACACTGGAACAGACATTCTTCAGAACGGTAAAGGCTTCCATTACCGCTATGGCAGGGCGTGATTCACGCTGCATTGACGACCGCAACCGTGCTTCATACGAGATGTGTCAAATGCTGGCTCCATGCTGGAAGATACCCGTCTGCCTTTATCTAAATGCCATGTTCATAGACGAGAGGACACAAAACCGCCTCCATGCCGTGCCGGGAGAGAGTATCTCCCACGGCACGATGCGCACGCAGGACCTGATTCCGGCGTTCTTGGACGTTATCCGTGACACACCGGAGTACGTGCAGGTGATGAATGCCATCCCCGCCCATGCCATGGAGGACAAAGAAGCAGACTGGTGGAACAGCGATGACGCGGCGGGATTGCTGGAATCGCTGTTCGACACGCTCGATAGTTACTCACCGGAGGGTACTATTTCGGTGCTCATCTCGGTGACGGGTCCGATTACGGATTTTGGAAAATGGACAAGTGAATGTCGGAACATGGTACGGATTACAAAAGACAAGCGGCATGACATTCTCAAAGACGGGATTTGTATCGGGCAAATCTATCTTGCCCGTGCCGAAAGCAGGAAATTAAGATACTGGGCAATCTCTTGCATGAGTGGAATCGGCTTCAACACTTTCAATGAAGCCCGCAGTTATGCCAAGGATTTCCTTTAATAAAAGAATCGCATGAAAAATTGGATACAACAGATGCTTTTGTGGCGTAAAAAGACGGACAAGGGCAGAATGACACTCGGAAAGGTGCAGAAAGAGTATCGCGAGAATGACGTATGCATGGGAGAACTCCTTGATGCCCTTCCCGCCGACGGCCTTTCCATAGAGGAAGCTTTCGAGCTGGCTATCACCGCCAAGAAGTGGGCGGACGGAGACCGTTTCTACCGGAGTATCAACGATGGAGAACCGGAAGAATTGTAAGGTAAATAACAATAAACAATAATGACAAATGAGCAGATATGATTTTATAAGATTCGGCGGCTTTGTCAACTGGGCGGACGAGGACACGGACACGTTCCGGAAAATGAAAGTCTGCCTGCCGGTAAAGGAGCCTGTCGAAGATGACACGAAAATAGGACTGATTTCCACGGACGAGGACAATCCGGAAGAAATCGCGGTTTCCTATTCCGTCAGGGCAGCCGAACTCATCCCTTGGACGGACTCATTCCAGGAAGGATACTGGAAAGCCCTGATAGTGGCAGAGGCAAACGGAGCAGGCACGGACGTATTGCTGCCCATGCTCAAAGATGCCGGACTATGCCTGATGGAATGTGTCTTCCTGATGCTCCGGAGCGATGCCTGCAAACTGTTTCCGGTCCTGTGCCGGCTGTTCCCGGAAGTGGAGGAAATGTTTGAGATTATCACATGGAATGACAGGGAATATTTTGTCAGGGAACTGACGCTGTTCCGTGGAACGGGCGGGGAATACAAAACCCTAGTCTCTGTAACGGGTCTGCAAGACGTGCTGGTCGGCAAAGACGGCGCACCCATATCGGACGAGGCGGAGGCCGTGGACCGGAAAATCTGCTATTACTTCACGGACGAGGAGTTCCTGCTGCCGGAAGAGCGGCTTGTGGCCCTTGCGGAGGATGCGTGAGAAATCATAATGTATGTACAAAGACCAGAAAATGAATAAAAGAATGAACAAACAGCAAACCACTCCCGTTACCGACACTTTTAAGGGGATGCTACTTATGTCAATGGGTGTCCCTGTAGGAAACATCCGTCCCTACCGTTTGAAGTCGGCACCTTCCTGCCTCGGCGGTTTCGAGCGCATGAGCGTAGCGGCAGCACGAGCCTCGGGAATGGATATCCCGGAGACGGAGAAAGAGAACGATGAAGTTTACATATGCCGCTTGGGACCCGCCGTCTTCCATAAATGGATGCCTGTCTGGATGTTCGAAACCGCTTTCGAACCGGTTCCCGAGCAGAGACGCGGTGACCGCATCCGAACACTTACGGAAGAGATGAACAACCATCACGTGGCGGAGAAAGCCCTGAATGAAAAATGTTACGCCCTGTCCGTGGAGCTGCTTTCCGAGTGTGGCGGCAGCCTTGATGACAACGGTGAACAATCCTCGACCTATCTCCATGTTGTGGACCGTGACCCCGTGGAACTGGTCATCACGAACGCGTCGCTCCGGAAAGACGGGAAAATCTTCATCATGGGTTACAGTTACTACACGGGCGAGGAGTACGAGCAGGAATGTGACGTAGAATCCGGCATGGACATACTGAATTTTATCCTTTCCCAAAAAAGTTTTGAGTGCTATGAATGAAGACAAGATATTGCAAATGTTCTTCGACATAGGCCAGTGGACGAAGGCCATTGAGAAAGGCGTGCTGAAAGACATTAGGAAAGACCAACTTATTCGGCTGACCGACGAGCATACCCGTATGGCGATGGCCTATGCCATGCGCCGGGGAAAGTACGAGATTTCCCCTCCCCACACGGCGCAGATACCCAAGGACAACGGTGAGTTCCGCACAGTGTACGTAAACGAGCCGATGGACCGCGTAGTACTGGGTATCGCCAACGACCTGCTCTTCGAGTTGATGCCGGAGATGCTGCACTCTTCGTGCAAGTCCTACCAGACCGGTATAGGGTGCGGCAAGGTAGTTACGGAAGTCAGCCACCGGATGACAGAAACCGGCAATAGCGGCTGTCTGGGCTGGAAGTCCGACCTTTCCAAATACTTCGACAGTGTTCCGATACGGTTCATCGACGAGGCGTTCGACAAGGTGGAGGCCAAACACGGCCAGTCTGCCTGATAGACGTACTTAGGAAATATTACCACTCGGACCTCTATTTCGATGAAGATAACCGGTTGCAAAGCAAGTATCAATCCTTGAAACAGGGTTGTGCTGTGGCTAGCTGGCTGGCGGATGTACTGCTCTACGACCTAGACAGGGAACTGTCACAAATGAACGGCTACTACGTCCGGTATTCCGACGATATGCTTTTTATCGGCAAGGATTATGAAAAAGCGATGGACACACTCCAAAAACGCCTGGAAGATAAATCCATGAAGCTAAATCCCAAGAAAGTGGAATACCTGGCAGCCGATGTCTGGTTCAAGTTCTTAGGATTCAGTATCAAGGGCGGCATGGTCTCGCTCTCGTCATCACGCATCAAGACCTTCCAGCACGAGATCGAGCGGCGGACAATCCGCTGCCGGGACACGACACTGGCAAAAGCCGTGGACGCCGTGAACCGTTACCTGTACAAGGGCGAGTTCAGCTGGGCGATACAGGTATTGCCGGTCTGTAATGTGAAGAGTGACCTCAACGAGCTGAACAAGTTCGTGATGGACTGCTTTAGAGCCATTCAGACGGGCAGGTGCAAGATCGGCGGTCTGGGATATGTCCGAACCAAACCGGATGGCTGCATCGTCCGGGGACGGGGACGCAACGTGAAGGCCAACCGCGATAAAACAGACCGGGACATACCGGGTTACCTGACTGTCGGCTGCATGCGTAACGCCCTTCTGACCAGCCGGGCGGTGTACAACACGCTGGTGGCATCGCTATAAGTTACGCCGGGCACACGGCAGAACGGGTGGACGGGCAGGCTATTCAACGTTACAGCTTATAACCAGAATCCATATCGAGATTAACCGGTCTAACACCCGGTTAATCCATCTCGATTCTGCTGCGCCTGTAATGTATCGGGAAATTAAAGTCATGTGCCGTCTGTCCCGCACCCGTTACCGGAGCACACCGGGAAAGTTCAAGGAATAGGTTTGGGCATCCCGCGTACCAACGTCTTCTTTCCGAGTCTGAAGGCGGCTGACCGTCGCCTTCGGACTCCGCAGAAGACCCATACGCGGGATACATCGGAAGCATAAAGCCATGTGCCGGTATTATGAGAACTTTCAGTCTTTTCCAGCACGGGAACGTGCGGTTCGGGGGAATGGATTCAGCCTGCTGTCCCCGATAAGCCCGTCTCGCGCCGTCGTATCCCTAACGTTATACGACGGCGCCATTCCGGCTTCCGCCACAGCAGACATCGGACCTGTAAAGGAACGTGCCGGCATTCCGGGAACCGCAAAAAGAACAGCACAGGGCAAAGGGGGCAAGGCCGGGATTTCAACAGAGCCGCAATTCACACGGCTGGAGCCTGTGTCATCTCCTGCTAACACGACAGATGACACAGGTTCCAGCTGTACTCGCGGCCCGTATCAGGTTTTTAAAGGGATGTGCCGTCCGGATGAGTCCCCTGAACAGAAGGTAGCGCGACCGCATATGCACGAGGGACCCAAATTCAAGATACAGTATTCAAGCTTGGTCCTGAGCCAGGCAACTACCTGGTTCAGGACCGAAGTCCTACTGTATTTATCAGGACTATAAAGATACGCGCTAGGGGTTTGAGTGCCATTAATTGTAAACAGGTGAGAAAATGGAAGATATTTACCGAGAAACCGTCACCGCCATAGAGAACGGCGCAAATTTCCGGATTGATTTCCAGTCCAGAAGTTTAAAAGTAAACGGGAGACACATGATACGGAACGGCAGGTATGATGGCGCTCCGTGGTTGCCGGAGTACGGCTGCGGGGATTTTTTCACGGATGTGGAGGAGCTGTACCGCCGCTATAAACATTCGATACCATCGGAGCGCAGCCAGAGCAAGTCCCGCCGGTATTTCATGGCATTGCCCGAAAGTGACCTCGAGGACGGGGACATGCTGTACGGGCAACACCGGGATACCGCGCAATTCGAGCTGGAATTCTATATCCTCTGCCGGATTATAGGCGGGTTCACATGGAATCCCGAAACGATGGGCAAATGGTTCTGGCAAAGCGAAAAAGACAAGGACCTGGTGATACTCAGAAAATGGGTGGAACCCGGAAGTAATCAACTATTAACAAATTCACAATGAGCAGAAAGAAACAAGAAACAAAAGTCCTGTGCCCCGGATGCGGCACGGAATTCGCCATCGCGGACAAGGAATTTGCCGCCACGGGCACCGTTATCGGCAAGAATTCGGATTTGGGCACCGTCTATCCGGTGGTGGCCGGCCATAATTCTCCCGCCGGACTTCCCAAAGGGGCGCGGGAGCGTATCGAGGCACTCCGCGGTGCCGGTGTGGACGTGAGCTGCCTGTTCGCCATGCAGGGAGCCGAGGGCGGCGAGTATATCGCTCCAACAAAGACGGGAAACTTACCATCCTGGATGACAACGACCCGATATTCGGCAGCATCATGGCACAGGGTACCGTTCCCAACAACCGACTCTTCCGCCGGTGGGTCATGGCACAAATGTTCCATATGATGTCATACACGCATTACCGTGAAAAAGAGCCGGCAGGGGTGACCGAGATGATTCACCGGAAAGGCTATGATTACCAGTGGAAAATGCTCTTGAACGAGCTGCACGCCCAGATGAAGATGGAACACAAGGACATCACGGGTTTTGCCGAGAGAAACCGCTGGTTCAACCGTGATGTGGTTTTGGCCATCGCGAGCGACTATGTCAACGCGCTGAAAAAACACGTGGGCAACCTGGAAACAAGAAAATGCAAGGGAGTTCCCTACAAGCGTATACACGGCCGTAATATTTTCGTGGAGGACCTGCAATCCAAACTGTACTACCCGCTTTCCATCGCGATAACCCACATCAGGCACGCGTTGGACGCCACACAGCTTTACAACGCGGTCAGACAGTTCAATGACCGTCGTATCCGGCTGCCATGGGGCACTCCTCAAAGCAAGGCATGGATGGATGCCTATAAGGGAGCCGGGGCGTTCTTTACCATGCAGAACCTGATTCGTTTCCACGGTTGCACGGCTGTCAATGACCGGGGTCGGCGTCTGGACAAGTACCAGTCACTGGCGTTCCTGTCAGCAAGGCGGAAGAGTATAAAAACGGAGAAGGCTGGCGGTTGCTGGCAGTCCTGAAAAAAATGCTGGCGGACAACAATATCAACATCAAAAAGAAGATGGCGGCATGGCGTAAGAAATAGGCCGTCATCTCCATCCGCCCGGTAGGCGGCACGGTGTGGCGGGTCAGAATAAATTAGTACTCCCTCCATTGAAATGATGCTCATCCCTGTTAACACAAGATGAGCATCTTTCAATGGAGGCATTACATCGAAAACGTAAAGAGATGCCCCTGTTTGACGACCACACCGCTATTCTAATCAAAACGACATAATCCTTTATACGATGAGCAAGAAACAACTACGACGCAGGGCCTACCTGCTGTACCGGTTACGAAAACAGGGTATCCGATGCCTGACACGTTGCCGGACCATCTTCTACCCTTACGGAGGATCCTAAATCAGTACCGCAGATCTGCAGCCTGATAAGCGAATTCCATTTCCATGTCCAGTTTGAAATACCCGCCTGACATGAAACCGGGAGACATTGCAACGCTGAAAGTGCCCTACAAGGGCTATCGCCGTATAGAGCTGTTGGAACGGCTCCAATACACCTGGCTGGTACGCATCTGCGAGAGCGGGAAGGAGATCGAGGTCTATGAAGACGAGTTCGAAACGGATTAAAGGCACGGAACAATGAAAGGAGAACAACAGGAAGAACGCATACCGAACTTTATCGGCAATGCCGTCATTATCCTCACAGCCGCCCATCTGGCTGCGAGGTGGAGATGCTCGCCACCGCACAGGAGGTGTGGCGGACGAAACGCCTGCCCGAGGCGGTACTGCTGGGCATGTACGAAAAGGCCGCATGCGATGCCGTGTCGGCTGTCCGGAAGAGAGGTCTGGCGGAACAGGCTGACCGTCTCGGAGAGATATTTTACAGGACGGGGGAATTTCCCCCGCCGGAAGAAGACAATACATAAAAAGGAGTAACAAATGAAAACAAGGACTTTTCAGGAAATATATGATTTCTGCCGTACGGACGATACCTACCGGAGCTATTTCGAGGCATCGGACGAGTCCCGCATTACCGGAGCAAGGGCAAGAAAGTACTATTACGGCGACATCCGCCGAGGCCAGTGCCGCGTGGGGACATTCATCTACTGCCAGTCGATGCGGCAGCTTGAAAGGTTCCTCGAGGGCGCAAGGCAGGACCACTACATCCATGTTGACCCGCCGGCCTGCCGGGAAGTGAGCCTCAAGGACGATATGTTCCCCGGCCAGACCGCCTATATCGTGGTACATGTCAGGAGGCAGGGTGTGCAGATTGAAATCGAACACCCGTTGCATGGTGGATGGGTGCATTTCACGGCACGCTCCCACCGTCCCTTCACCAGGGAGGGAATCATAGCCGAGGCGAAGTCCTACATTGACAGCCACATCCTGCTGGCACCGGAAGATACCGGGACTTGCAGCTGGAACATATGGTTTCCAAGGAACAGTTCCCCGCATGGTACAGGCAGTATAAAATGAGGCTGCACGACCGGGCGGAAGCCGAACATCGGGATATGGTGGACAGATACAGGCACAGGAACGACCTTACCTACGGAGAAGCCCGTGACATGCTCGCGGCTTCGGGTATATTCTTCGACCTGAACTGCGACGAGTTCGAGCGGGACGAGATTACGGAACAATTTGTAAGACTTTGTAACAAAACATAATACCCAGGCAAATGAATCTATATAATCAAATCAAATATAACGGGTATCGCATCAACATCTATTATGATGATGACGCCCGAAGCCCGCGTGAAGCGTATGACAATCTCGGTACGCTTTATACGGCACATCGTGCTACCGCCCGGAGAAGGAGTTTGATGACCACTTCGATATCGACAAGGTTTTTGAAGGCATATCGGAAATTTCGGGAATCGTTCCTGAAGGATATATCGCCCTGCCGGTCTACCTCTACGACCATGGCGGCATTACAATATCCACCTCGCCGTTCAGCTGCCCGTGGGATTCCGGATTTTTCGGAATCATCGCGGTACCGTTGGACAAGGTGCGCCGGGAATACGGGTGGAAGAACATCACCGCGAAACGCAGGAAGCGGATCGAGGGATACCTGCAAGACGAAATCAGTACCTTGACGACTACTATACCGGGGAAGTTTTCGGGTATCGCATCATGCCGGAAAGTGACGATGACAATGAACTGGACAGTTGTTGGGGATTCTATGGTACGGAATGTATGAAAGAACTGGAAGCCGAATGCAGGCATATTATCGACGGGCAGAACAAAGCGGCAGCATAAAATAGAAAAATACGCATAATAACTGGAAATACAATGAAGACATCATACGGACTTGAATTTGACACGGTAACAGAAATCAATCCTGAATGGAGCGACTATGACAAGACGATAGCAGGATGTCACCTGGCCAATGCCAGGGTGGTCATCGTGGATACGGAATACGGGCAACCGATAGACAATGAGCATGACCTTGAAGAAATCTACCGGATTCTCGAAAAGAAAAAGACAGGCCATACTAAAAATGAACGACATGGAAGAAAAACGAGATAACAAGGAAATCAGGGTACGCCTGCACCATATCGACCGTGGAAACTGCACGGAAGTATGGGAGGTGCAGACAGAGAAGGGGAAGCCCAGACGCTATCTGGGACGTGACGACGGTTATGGACCGAAGGAGTGGTACACGCTCTGCGATGCTCCCTACGGCTATTGCGAACGCGACTGCCATGTGAGGGAGGACCTCACCCTCATTGTCTGCGACAAAGATTGGAACGAGGTGTTGCGAGACGGAACGGACAGGGAACGCTTTCCTGAAAGTTTCCCTTCACTGGATGAAGCCTGCAACGAGGCATGGAGCAAGGTCGTGAAAGTGCTTCCGCATGTCACGCACAAAGGTTTCGGGCAGTGGATCACCAAACAGTCATTCCTCCCGCTCAGCCAGACCGAAGAATTGAATTGGCGGGATAGCTACTATGAGGAAGAAGCGAGTGAGATACTCTCACGTTTTACATGGATCGGTGAAGAGTATGCCATATTCAAGGTTACCCAGAGGCACACCAAGTGCGACGCCCAATGGTACGAGTATTACGCGGGGAAGACAAACCGGCAGGAACACGAGTGGTATACCCGTTTCTTCGGTTACGAGTACCATGACCGGCATATCAGCGACGTACTCCGGACACTCGGAAGGCGGTGCGACGACATCATCCGTACTGCGGTGGAAACCCGCACGGACCACTATTACGGGCGTACGGTTTCCTGTTTCATGGACGAGTTCATCGGTTACGACCTGTCCCATGAACAGGTCCGTGACGCCAAGGAATGCAGATTGCGCAAGGCACGGGAAGACTACGACGAAGCGAACGCCTACTATTACAAACTGAAAGAGAATGAGGAAAGCATCCGTGGTATCGAATTGATGCTGCACTGCATAAGACAACAAATCCGAAAAATGAAAAGATAATGGCCAGAAAACTACATGTAGCCAGAGTTTGGCAAATCGAATACAAATATCCGGGTATGTATGGCGGGGACGGTCAGGATATCTTTTATGATATCCTGACAATGTTCGAAGTTGATAACTCCGCAGAAGACGCCTATACCGATGACTTCGAAATAGCCCGTTCGGGTCTGCAGCAGCTAAGAAAACATATCTCAGAACAGGATGAAACCTTCCGGCAGAATGCCGAAGAATTTTATTCCTGCCTGGCAAAGGTCGGGATGGACCGGGAAAAGTTTATCGAAGTACTCGATTGTCTAATCAACGGCAGTGACCAAAGCGATGCCTATGTGCATGTCTCATGGTTTTAATGATATGCCATGAAGGCGTTTCGAGCAAACCTGCCGTAACATCAAACCTGTATGAAACCTAAAGATAACGGGCTGGCCAACCTTCATGACCGGAAACGTGAGGAACGCGGTTTCTGCTGCATGCAACTGATCATATTCCTTACAGACAATGGAGTGAAGAGCTGGGATGAATGGCACCGGGCGCATACCGACGCGGCCCGGGGCGAATGCAGATACCGCAAGCGGTGCCCGGTTTATGGACGTAGCAAACATTTAATGAACAATAAATAATATGGTACTTAATATTGTAAAAAACGACCTGCCTGCCTCATGCATTGCAGAATATGTAAGATGCGTATTTGACAATGCCAAAGTAAACATCAAAGATGAAAATGCAGTATCCGTCGACATCGAAGTGACCGGAAAGAACGAGCTGCACTCTTTGGAAGGATTAAAAGAGTTGGAATACTATTTTAAAGATTATGACATAAGAATATGGTGACCGCCATGCAACGGGCGGCAAACCGGAAATTGTTCAACTACAGATAAAAAACAAGCAACATGGAACAGGAAAAACCTACAAAGCCGGAAACAGACAGAACCTTTCCGGAAGACGATGACACACTTTACCGTGAAATGACAGTGCACATGCCCCGCTGCTATTTTCCGACTTCGCTAGGCGAGAACAGTATCCTCAAATTTGCCGGAGAGGAATTCCGCCGCGTCAAGAATATTGTCTGCCGGCGCTACAACTTTAACGAGGACAAATATATCCGGGAGAACGCCGGCGTATCCCCTTTCGACTCTGTTCGAGGCAACTTCGAGCAGGAAGTGTACAGACGTCTCCGTAAGGATTATGCGCACCTCAGTATCATCTCCATCAGAAGATCACTTATGGAGAAAATCCGCGACGCCGTGAAGAAGGAGAACAACATCATCGGCACGTTCTACCGCAACTGCGGCGTACATTACCGGGAGGCGGAATCAGCGGAGTATGAAACCTCCCCGATAGTGGTGGTCCACAATTCCGCTTTTTACGGATACGGCGGTTATGAAAGTGCGACCGTTTATGAACTTTTCATCGACGGGAACGGCAAACTGCTCTGCACGCTCAACGGCGAAGCCGGCGAGGATTTCGATGAGCCATCGGACAGGTACAGACCGAGGGATTGCTTGAGATTGCCCACTGGCTGGAAGAACACGGGTTCATCTCCGCTGATGTCAATGACGACGAGATTGTCGTATGCGAGGGGTGCGGTTCAGACAATATACAGACCCAGGCATGGGTGGATCCGAATGCCCGTACATTCATCGGTACCACGGGTATAGACCGCTATGATAACTGGTGCGACGAATGCGAGGACCATCAGCATTCTGTACTTTAAAAGAGTTCAAAGAACGCATGGAGGAATGGTGGAACTCGTTGGACGCAAATCAAATGGAACAGATCACGGGTTGCCGTCAGGACAAGTGTCCGGCCGGAGACAACCATCAGGGGTTTGCCGAAACCTGCAATGAATGGTGGGAAAACAAGGGCTATGACGAGAAACGTAAAATCTGGAAAGAACATAATGACTGCTGATTATGATTTACAATCTTCTTAAACGCATACAGAACCTGTTGGCTTCCAAGCCGTCCGGGACAAAGGAGGAACAGGAAATCCTGAGTCTGGTCAGCCAGGCGCTTCCTGCAATGCTCAATGGGCATGATACGGAAACACTTGCCGCCAATGAGCTGCTGGTACGGATATGCCCCGACACCAAACGGCCGGTCCTCGTATGCCATAACGGCAACGGGCAGTGCCTGTGCCTGCACAATGGGACGACGGAAGAGGATGCCGTCGACGTGGACTTATGCTGCGTTCCAACGGTAGAGAGTGTAACGGCTACAACAAGTTGCAGGAGCTGTCGTGGACCTTGCCTACAATGCCGGGGCGGACAACCTGTGGGAGGACAGGGACTCCCGTGCCGTCAATGCCGAGATCGTCCAGTGGGCGGAAGAATTCGAGACTGAGCATGCGGGCACTGATTGGGATGCGGAGGACTACTTCCTTGCCATCGACAGGTTTTACAAGGAAAAGACAAAACAAATGAATCCGGTTACAATACCGGCGAACTGAAAAAATGGCAACCGAATGGACAAGGAAATTGCAGAAGAAATCATCCGGGAAAACCGTTATCCGTCCGGATATGACATACAAGACTATCTGTTTGACAATGAGGATACTGTGCTTTCTCTGGAGGACGGAACGGAGCTGCTTGATGACTTCGACCTCTGGAAAGAACGTTCCGACCTCGAACTTGAAAAAATCATGGACCGGAACTACTGGTCCTCGACTGGTGGATATTAGATTAAAAACAGGAATATAATTATGGTAAGAGAACTTTATCAACGGCTCAGGGAATATTTCAACAACTTACCCGAACCGACAGAAGAGGAAAGACAATTTATCCGGGAGCTGAACGCCGGGTATTTCCCTATCACGTCCGTCCACCGCGATGACCTGGAAGGACAAGGTTTCGATGTGGAAAAGATCAGCGATGACGACATGCAGAATCTGGCGGAAAAGATGGCCGACGATTACTGCGAACAGTTGTTCTGGCCCAGCATGGAAATCATTGCCGGAGAAATCCTGAGTTTCCCGAAAGTAAAAACAAAAGACATTATCTGTCCGAAATGCAATTCGGAAAATATCCGTTATGATATTCACGAAAGTCGGTTCCACTGCGGCGAGTGTTCCCTGGCATGGGATGACAAGTTATATGCACTCGTGGAATTTCCCGAGGAAAGTGCTCCTTTCGAGGAAGAAGGAACCGGTTATCCGGCATGGGGAAGCGGGGAGAACGGGGCGCTTTACGTGCCCGAGGAAGACTATATACGCCATACCGGCAAATCTCCCGAACGGGACAAGTGTTACCGTGCCGTGTGTTGGCCGGACTCCCAGAAATACATGGGAACGAAAGGTTGTGAACCCATACAGGATGAAAACGGGATACGGGATTTCGGCACATCGGCATACTGGGTGCCGCTGCTTCTGACGGAAGAAGCGGCAGAGCGACGAATGGACAAGAAAAAGGTACCGGTATGCCCCGAATGTGGGGGCACAGATATTGACATTCTGAGTGACGAGGGCGTGGCCGTATGCAATGACTGCTGCCTTGAATGGCCTTACGCGGAGGATTGAGAATGGAAACGGTAGATGTTTATACGGAACGAGGCGACCTGGTCACCTGTTCCGATTGCGGCAAGGTGATGCTCCTGCCGTATGGAGCGGATAAATGTCCCGCCTGCAAGAAAGAAGGTTGCCTGGTATGGACGGACGAAAGCTTGCGGGAAGCCGACATCGACTCCCTGCTCGAGAGGCACTGTAACCTGCACCAGAAGAGCGAACTGCAACCGGAGGAGTATCTTTCACTTTCCATACTGGTGACCGAGTATATTCCATATCTGGCCGATAAACCGCAGACAGCGCGTGAAACCCTGTTCCTACTCCTTGAAACCGGCTCTCTTTTCGAGAAATACTGGCGGGATACAAGATGCTTCCAATCCGAAAATATCTACACGCCCGCCATCAAGACACTGCTTGACAAACTGGACGTGAAACTGCGAGAGGGCGACACGATTCCGGTAGAATACCAGGATTGCCGCTCCCTGGAGGACTTCTTCAGGGTCGTTGCCGGCGAGCGTCCGGCAAAGGAAGAGGTATCGTTTTCTTCAGATAAGGAGGGAAACTATTATTTCAACGGACGCAAGGTCAAGGTGGAAAATTCTGACGAGTACGCCTACCGCCTGCTGAAAACCAAAATACAGACGAGCTACCGGCGTCCGGTAGATTTTTACTTCCGCTTCCTTGCCCGTTTCGGACCATACGGAACTTATGGCAACGTGTATTACCCGAGTATCACGGACCTGATATGCAGGCGTTACCTGCCTGAAACCGCAAAATGAATTCCGGAAAGGCGATGGACAACGGTTCACCGCCTTTCTTATTGTATAACTTTTTTAATATCAATCATTATGGCAACAGCATTAGCAACAACGGCCGCCCCCGTGCAGTTCGATTTCCAGAACAACAACGTCGAGGTGATGACGCTCGACACGCTCCGGCGCACACACAAGGAAAATGACATCTATGGCAACCCGCTCAAGGGAATCTACCATTACGAGGTGATAGAGCGCATGGCGGACATCTGCCAGAAACACAACCTGAATTACGAGGTGGAGGAAATCTTCGCCGCCCAGAACAAGAACAAGGCACAGCCCGGCGTGGTCGTCCTGCCCCAGGTGGAACAAAAGTACGGGGCGATGGCCGTCGAGGCGCATATCCTGCGCCGCGTTTATACGACCATCCGCATTAAGGAATGGGAAACGGACGAGCTGACCACGACGCTTGTCATCGCCTTCCATCAGGACGGCATCCAGGCGGCCATCGGCCCGTGCGTCAGGGTGTGCCACAACCAGTGCATCCTCTCCCCCGAACGCAGTGTGTCGAACTACGGGAAAGACAAAGTCACCACCGAAGAGCTTTTCGGTCGTGTAGACGAGTGGCTCTCGAACTTCGAGGTACAGATGAACGAGGACAGGGAACGCATCCGCCGCCTGAAAGCGAAAGTAATTACCCCGGTGGAGATGTACGCCTACATCGGATTGCTGACAGCATTGCGCGTATCGCATGACAGTTCCGACAAGCGTCTTTCGTCCAAGGTGGAGACCTATCCCCTGAACCAGTCCCAGATTTCCATCTTCACCGAGGACCTGCTCAAACTCACCGAAGAGAAGAAGACGCTCACGGCGTGGGATATCTATAACGTGGCAACCGAAATCTACAAGCCCGGACGTACGGACATTCCGGCCATGATTCCCCAGAACGGGGCGCTGGCCGAGCTGATGCTCTCGGAAGGGTTGCCGGAATCTTAAAAGGCTGCCACGTGACAAGAATCAAGGGACAACTGACGACAGCCGACTACCTGCATAGCGGAATATAACAGGCTGGTCCGCGGGCTTGAGAAGGACGGCGAGTACCTGTGGGAGACCTACTGCTGGCTGTCGTTCTGCACGGCATGCAGGGCCTCCGACGTGAGGACCTGCGCTGGAAAGACATCTTAGGAAAAAGCACCATGACCCGCATCGAGCAGAAAACAAAGAAAAACCGCCTGATCAAGTTCAACAGGGACGTGCAGGAGAAGAACCGTTTCCTGTACGAGATGCTCGGACAACCCGCCCCCGAACAGTACATCTTTCTCAGCCCGCGTACCGGGAAACCTTACTCGCTGGAATACATCAACAGGCTGCTCAAGGTATTCAAGGTAAGGTACAGGCTGCCGATCAGGCATTCTCCACACATACCTTCCGCAAGACTTTCGGGCGCTATGTCTACGAGCTGATGGGACGCTCGGCCGAGGGCCTGATCCTGCTCAACCAGATATTCCGCCATTCCAACCTGGAAACCACCCGGCGCTACATCGGGCTGGCGCAGGAGGACATCGACAAAGTGTTCGATTCCATACGTCTATGAGAATATTTTCAACGATGCCCGGAACCCGAGCGGGAGGTTCCGGGCTATGCTTTATATAACATATCAAAATCAGAACTGTAAATGGACACACCGATATATATCGACACATACTTCCGCGTCGAGTCCGGCTATGACGGCGGTCGCATGCCGGAAGAGAAAGCCGGACGCTTCTTCGACGAGGTAAAGCGCCTTTTCACGGAAACAGGGTTCAGCATCAAGGAAAACAAATACAAAGACGGTTGTCCCGAGGTGTATCTCGGAAAGACATGCCTGTACTGTCATCCCCAATCGTTATCGGCCCTGTTCTTAAAGAGCACATGGAGCTTATCGAGAAGATTCTGGCACAAGGAACGACCTTCCGGTACCTACGTACTGACACTTACGGCGAGATTCTCGACCTGACGGAGGAGGAAGAACTCGCGTATTACCACAAGACTCATGACATGACTATCGGGGGTGTCTTTCTCGACGCCTTCCGCACCAAGCGCCGGAACCTGTACAAGAGCCGGGAGCAGGTGCTGGAAATACTCGTCGAAAAGCTGCGTGTCAAGACACTCCGTGGGAAGTCCGTTTATTCGAACACCTCCCGGCATACCGTTATATCAGGGAAATGTACGGGAAAATGGTGTCTGAAGGACGGCTCGTCGAGGGATGCAAGCAAACCGCTTCCGGGAAACTGCCGCTCTGCCGCACGGCAACCGGCAGGGAACTGAAAATGAAAAGACGGGAAGACGACAGGACGGAATGACACGCGGTTCCGTACCGGACATGGCCGGATACCAGTCCGAAGACTTCTGTAAATCATAATTTTCAAGCCGGACTGTCAATCGAAAGAAGGACGACCCGGCTATACTTCAACAACAAGAGATAGCACTATTATGAGCATACAAATCGGAAAACTGTTGCCGGACGGCAGTGTCCGGCACATCAAGGCGCTCCATGAGACGCTTTCAAAAGACCTTGTGAGGAAACTCCGGGTGTTCTATCCCAATGACAGACGGGTAGATGCCCTGCTGTCGCTGGGCGACATACAAAAACTGGGACCGTCACCCTATGGAAAATGGACAGGAACCGGCGATACCGTCCACTGTTTTTCAAAGATCCGTGACGGACGGGAAACACCGCGGCAATCCGCATCACGCATCGCGGACAACGCAGACATTTTCGGCCGCATGGAGGACACGTGCCTCCTGTTCGATAACGGCAGATGGCATGTCATGGACAAGGGAGAATACTGTGAACAGCCGCTCTTCGTCGAAGATACGCCCTCCCATGACAGCATGAAACCGATCACGGTATATGTGAACAACCATGTCCGACTCGAAAAGATAAATACACCGCAGCACTGGCAGGGACTTGAGGAACTCGCCGAACGGGAATCCAGGATACTCTATGTCTACCGGGGGTGCCGCCTTGTGAGAATCGTCCGTTCGTCCAACCTTAAAAAGAAACTGTATGCGGCACAATAACATCGTATCGGCCATAGAATGGCTGCCGGAACACCTGTTCACGGAAGAGATCGTGGAAGCAGCCGTCGAAAGCAAGGAAATAGAGGTGCTGAGCCATATTCCGGGACGTTTCCTCACACCCGGACGTATAGAACGAATCATCGCGGGCAGCACGGAGAGCTGGCACAGCTTCGAGCTGCGCAATATTCCGGAGGCGTACCGTTCGGGAGCAGTCTGTGACTACGCCATGCGCAAAAAACCGAAGAATATCACGGCCGTTCCCGAAGCAATGGTTACCCGAGAAATGGCAGAAGCGGTCATCCGAAACGGACGCGGGGATTTCGACATTCTCGCCTTCATACCTGAACGCCTTTGGGATGCGCAACTGGCATACCTGCCTTGCGCAGCTATATTTACGACCCGTATTACACGGACAGCAGGACAGACGCCGTCATGAAAACGGGGCTTATCCTCGGATATGTCCCCGTTGAGGTAAAGACTCAAGAGTTCTATTACGGGATGCTCGACGGGATGAAAATATTGAGCACGGTTACCGATGCCGTCGTGCCGTCCCGTTTCAAGACTGCGGCATACTACCGCAAGATGCGGAACATGACCTCTCGCTTGTTCCCGCCCGGTTCTATTCCTATGAGATTCTCCATGCGGCTGTCTGTTCGACCGAAGGAAAAAACTTCATCACAGACCCCCAGTTTTTCAAGCCGTTGTCGGTATATCTGGACGACATGCTGGCGGACCGGCTGATGGAGAAACACCCTTACATGTTCGGGGAGTTGCCGAAGCGGTTCAAGACACCGGAAAGACTGGTCATTGCCATCGATAACAGCAAACGGGAGACGAACTGCTATATCGACGAGGAAACTGAACAATCCCTGCTCTCGGTGGAAGTGTGCAAGGCATTCATCCGAAGAAACGGCAACTGTCCCGAATTTCCTGAAAATGTATGGACGCGGGAATTTGTCGACTACTGCATGGAGCACGGGACGAGTTTCCGCTGGTTCCGCCAGATGCCCAAAAAGTTCCAGAGCTCCGCGAACACGCAGCGGCGTATGATTACGGTCATTACCATATCTGTGACTTTGCCAAACGGTTCATCACTCCGCAAATGGCGAAGGAGTGCTACCAGGAGCGCAGTTATGCACATGCCATCCCCGGACATTTCCTCACGGAGTTCTGCCGACAGACCGGACTGCCCGAGAAGTTCTACGGCGGGGAAACCACGATGCTGTCGCTGAAAAACAGCCGTGACGACTATACTTACTGCAAAGTCGGCAATACCTGTCTGGCCTTTTACCTGAAAGAACAATACGAGCCGTCCTCGGCACATCTGATGATGACGCGGTCGGATTCAAAATACTGCACGCCGGAGAAGGTGTTCGACGTGCCTGTCGGAACCTTCCACCGCACGTGGCTGGAAAAGATCGTGGCGGAAAACGACCCCCGCTTTGTCAAACCCCGTGTGGACAAAGCGTTGAAAGCCGTACAGGCGGTCTGCTATTACGGTGTCGAGAAGTTGAAGGACCTGAACCGTACGGAAATCTTCCGCAACACCTTCATGGGTGAGACCATCGGTTACTGCGCCCGCCGCAGGGACCTGACCTACCACAGCGACAACTGCGGGACCCTTATCGAGGGCTTGAAGTTCAAGATCCGGGGAATGGCTGTCCCCGTAACCTTGGCGGAAGACATGACTCCTTATACGGCCGACATGCTGCACCGGAAGTTCGGCTTCTGCTATATCGGAATGACGCATTCGCCACGGACTACGGCCTGGACATGGAGAAGGCATACACCTTTGCACAGATGCGCCAGATCGTAAGGGAGAAAGGGCACAAGCCGTCATTGAGAAACTACAAACGTGAACTGAAACAAATAAACATCATACAATGAAAAAATACCGGATAGCTATCGAAGAGACGCTCCGTAAGGTCGTGGAGATCGAGGCAGAAACGCCCGGTCTGGCCGTCTGCAGGGCGGAAGACGAATACAATGAAGAGAAACACGTGCTGTCAGCCGACAATTTCGCAGGAGCTGACATCGCGCTCTCGACTGATGACAGCACGGTCATGGAGACTCTGGAAGACGTGGATTTCATCGGATACGTGCAACGCCGTTTCGAGGAATGCCGGGAGTCATATCCGTCGAAGACAAAGTCCGGCTGGCATTCGGAAGTTTCGACAACGCCCTGTATGAGTTCGGCGAATACCGTAAGGAGGCGGCCCGGAACCGCCCGCAGGTCTACCTGCTGTACCGGAGCGATGCCTGGCACAACCGTTCTTCCATGGAGCTCATAGCCCCGTTCTCCTCCCTCGAAAACATGATGGAGTACCTGCGGCGTAAGAAGAAGGAATTCCGCCTGACGGAAAGTGATCTGGAAGAGTTCAAGAACAACCGGCAGACGAAGGGGCGCGACGAAAACTACCTGTACGAGTCGGATTATTTGGATGTGCTGCCGGAACAGGAACCCGAACTGCCGCCGAAAGATGACGCTTTCTATGACAAGGTTTTCACCTGCGGGCAATCCGAGCTGTCACGCAGGGAGTTGGAATCTCTGCCGGAGCCGTTCGATACCTACCATGTTACGGACGAAGAAATGGAACAGATTGTGTACGAAACGGAAATGGAGACACGGGACCGGCTGCGGCTCGGTAAAAGAAAGCCCATAGATTTTGACAATGACCGCCATAGTGAAATCTGGTGGGAAGAAATGGAAAAAGCAGTGGTAAGGCACGGCGTACCGTACTACGAGGCCGAATAACGAAAATAGAACCTGTTCATCACATGCCATAATGATGACGGGCCGTCGCGGCTACGGCTGCGGCGGTCTTTTTTTTCAAAACGAGGTGAGTATTCCACCCCTTATACAAAACGATTACCTACTCTTAAAAAAACGGATTTATGAAACAGACAAGACAGGATTTCTTCACGGCGAACGGGGAAGGAATCAAAATCATGACATTTACGGAGTTCGCCCGGCATATCCTGCGTATGGAATGCGGGGAAAGTCTGGAACTGTATGCCGTTGTGAACCGGCAGACACGGGAATGCTCCCGGCCGCTCTCTGTCAGAAAGGAACAATGGAACGGTACGCCCTTTTACCTGCTCGGCGGGCACGGGCAGGAAGTCCGTACCATCAATTTTGCGGGTCGTCCGAAAGAGGAGTTTGAAACGACCTGCCATGATGTCTTGGACAGCTACGATGCCGTGGAAAGTATCGGGGCGGTCGTGTCAAGACTGCGTGAATTATCTCCTGAAGAACTGCATAAGCGGATTGCGGAAGAGATGAAGACCGGCTGTAAATACCTGTTGGTCTACCGCAGCGAGGAGGAGATGACGGCCGCACTCGACGGCAAGATATACGCCATCAGCGATACGGACGGCAAATTCCTTTGCGACCTGTATCAGCCGGATTATCTCCATCTGGAAAACGGGGGCGATATTGTGGACACCGCATCCATTCCGGACATGCATTTCCATTCCGATTGGGCAATCGCCAACCCCACGGTACGCGACAAGGTGCTCTCCTCCCGGATGGTGATTATATATACCCACGAAACGGTAACGCTATGATAGAGATTGGCAACAGGATAGAAACGCCGGAAGGTGTGTTCTATGAACTGGAATACGGAGGGGAAGGAAACATCTACAAGAACGAGGATGCCTTTCTCAACCGCCCCGATGAAGTGTGCTATGTACCTGAATACGCGGCAGAAGACCGTGAGGACTGGCGTGTGTCGGAGAGCAGTGACGGCTGTTTCACGCATAACTCACTGCTCGCCCTGTGCAAGGGTAATGAAGAGGTGTGCCAGGATCTGTTTTACAGCCTTGAATGGACGTACCCGACCACCTTGCTGGAAGAATGGGACTCGAACGGCTATTTCGATGAGATCGAGGGCTGGTATGACAGTAACGATTAAATGGAACGGCATATCATGGACAGGAAATACAAAATCACATACTCGGGAAAAATCACGGGCAAGACCCCGAACTACATATTGAGCCTGCGGGCGCATCTGAAAGGCATCTTCCCTGAAATGGAACGGTATGGTAAGGAAGAATTCGACCACGTGCTTCATTGCATCAGCTCGTTCATTGATGATTTTACCTTCAAGGTACGCAATTCCCGATACCGGGGAGACATCCTGAAAAGGACTATCAGTAACGACTGCCTGAAAGTGTTCAACCTGGGTGACGAGAAAGTGATACTGACCGTCTCCTTCACCCCGCTGGAAACATGAAACCAACAATATGACAGATATGGATAAAATACAGAAAGACAATGCGGAGCCGGGCAAAGCCCCGGACAAAATGAGCGCCGACAAGCTGCATCTGTTCGCCACCCAGTACGCCTTTATCGACGGACGGCTGCACGAGGCCGAGCAAGCCATGCTGAAATTCATGCTGGAGTTCCTGGCACAATATGGCCGCGTATCACTCGGCCTTACAGAAGAGGAGGAACTCGATGACAACAACTTCCCCGTCACGACAACCTTGTACGGGAAGCACGACACGCCCCGTATCAAGCTTACCGATGTCTACCTGACGGATGACGGGGAATATCTCCTTGCTGACGGAATAGATGCGGAGACCGGGGAAAAACGGGACGGATTCTATATCTACAGCGAACAATACGCCGATATCTTCCAGTTCGTCGGCCACGCTTCGGAGATGAACTGACGAATGAGGAACAACCATAAAACGAAATATCAATGGACTGTATCAAAGATTTACAAGACGCCATCCGCAACATTCTCGTGAACAACGGCCTTACGGAACTCTGTCTGGGAGAGCCTGACGAACTGGACGATCCCACCTATATCATCTGGTATGACAGGCACTGTGAGCCTCACGAAGACCCGGTATTGAAGGTTTACCTTGAAAATGAGGCATTGCCGTTGAGGTCGAAGCCCGCAGTTTCGGGAACACGATAACCGTCTACGATTATGACATAGACCGTATTGAATGGTGGAAAGGCATTCATGCCAATATTCTGGAAGTGCTGGAGCGTGACGGCAAGCGCCGGTGTCCGGCCTGTGGCAGGACGGTCAAGGGGAAGCAGCGGTATTGCGGTGCCGGATGCCGTGATTTCATGACTCCCGGACCGACAGTGGAGCAGGTCGCGGAAAAAGCCAACCGGAATATCCGCAAACTGGCAAGCCTTGCCGCCGGAAAAGACAAGGCGTACCGGAAGCGGCTGATAGAGAAATATACCGTCGGTCCGTCATAAGCCGGCTTTGTTACACTAAAAAATGTATGATATTATGGCAACAAGAACCATTTACCTGACCGTACGGCTCGATATCGACAACCCGAAGGCTGATGAAATAACGGACGAAGAGGTTGACGAAATTATCAGCGAAGTGGACTATGAATTCAAAAATTACGGGGACTATGAAATCGACACGGAAATCTGCGGGAAAAATGACGAAGGTGGTCTTTAGACGCTATCCCGACGGACAGGTCATCGCCCTGTTCCCGGACATACCGTGGAGCGGACGGCGGGGTGAAATAACCTCCTACATGCATGTCGCCAGCATGGCGCAGCCGACTATGCGGCGTGATCGCCATGACACGGCCAGCCCATGAAAAGGAGTACCGCAACCCGCTTTCCGAACTGAGAGCCATCGGTTACGATGACCTACACATCATGCGGCGTGCAAGACCGAAATTCATAAACAGCTAAAAACAAATCTTATGTCTCATAAACCGAATGCCGTTCCTGTCTTGCAGGAGGGAACGGTCTATACAATTATACTTGACAACGGACGAAAGGTCCACGACGTAATCTATCATGCCTGTGTCGCCTCCGGCAAGTCGTATTTCGCCAAAGGCGATAAGACCTATCCCGCCGAAAAGGTGCGGAACCATTCAATCACCGGACATGCCGCATCGGACGGCTCTAGAAGGAACGGCACACCCAATCCCGACCGCTTCGCCATCACGGATGAAGTGTGCGAGGTCGTTGATGTAGTTACCACGCCGGAAACCAATCCGGAAATGTTCCGGTGTCGTGTCAAATGCCTGATGTATTCAGGCCTGTCACAAGCCGAGGCTGAGAAAGTCATCGCTTCAACGCCAACTAAAGCTGGAACTCTTCTACGACGTAGCCGTGGCAGTTTCGCTATTGACGCCGAGGCAGTTGGCAACACACCGCTGTATAATCCTTACACGGGAAAGGAAATCCCGGATGAAACCTAAGCCGAACTACATCGAATATGAGAGAACTATATATCAAGAATCTCTGCATCGAGATTACCCGACGTTGCAACATGCGCTGTACCCATTGCATGCGGGGAGATGCCGAATCCGTGGATATCCCTTTGAAACATATAAGCAACCTGCTGCGGCATGTCAGGCATATTCACCATTTCAACATCACGGGCGGCGAGCCGTCGCTTAACGTCCGGGCCATCCGCCATATCCTCGAACGGGTACGCGCCTACGGTATTACTGTCAATGACTTTTATATCGTAACCAACGGCTCTGCCACATCCCGTTCGGAGGAATTCATAGAAGCCTGCGCCGCACTGTACGAGTACCAGGAGGAAAAGGAACAGGACTCCGGCCACATGCTCGAAATGAGCGACGACCGCTTCCATGATCCGGCAGAGCATGCCGCCACGCTCGCGGCACTTTCCCCGTATCCCTTTTTCGGAGTCCGGGGACAGGCCGAGCGTATCTTCCTTTTCCGGGAAGGCCGCAGCACGGAGGGGTTTCCGAACCCTGTTCATGGGATTTATCTTACGGAGGAGAACTACGTTTACGGCGACCTCTGTCTCAATGCTGAAGGATGGTTCTCTCCAACGGGGACCTGAGTTATGCCCGCCAACGGAACATGCCCTGTGTCCCTGCGGGAAACTGATGCAATATCTCCGGATGACCTTGAAAAAGCGTCAAAAAGAAAGATTGTACGAATAAATACACAAATCAAAAAACTTATGTCAATCGTATGCAGTATCTGCGGCGGCACTGGAGTGAAATGTACCGCCGTCATCGACCCGAACACCAGACAGTTCCTCGAATTTACCCGCAACGCCTTGTCGGACGGCCGGTGCAGCCAGTGCGGCAACGTTGCCCTGACCGACCCTGACGAAGTAAAAGCCGGGCTGGACAAGCTTTGGACGGAATATACGGCGCGGCATCGTGCCGCCCCCAACTACACCTGCTGCGACATTGTCCGGCATGGTGATTACGACGGGTGTGAAAAGGCGTATATCCGCATCGGAGGCCCGTCAGACGTGGTCGAGAAGTATCCGGTCGTGGCCGTGTGCCGCGACCTCGAAGAGCTCAAATCACTTGCGCTCCCTGACCCGACGCGAGAATTTACCCTCATGGGAATTCAAGGGTTCGAGTTCCACGACGTGTTGGAAAACAAGACCTACGAGATCGGGGTGGACGACCTGAAAATTCCCGTCACGACGAAAGAGGTGCTGGACTTTTACCCGGCGGAACATCGGCTGAAAGAAACGGACATCGAACAATATGCCGCGGCTTACACGGCCCGTATCAAGGCGTACAGGGAGTATACCCGTCAGCTCGACGCCACACTCGTGCGGCGGCTTCTCGACAAAGAGCGGCTGATGAAAGTCGGCGAGAGCGACGGTTTCCGCTTGAAACTCCATTTCGACTGGTTTGTCATTTTAAAGCGGGAGAACGAAAGGATGTACGCGCCTTTCAAATACGCTGTAAATGCTTATTGTCTGGATAATATCCAAACTTTCGACCGTCGTTATGTCACGCTCGAAGATGCCTTGCTCCACTGCCTGAACGGTTTCAACGAGAACGCGAACATTCCTAACCGTTACAAGTCCATCGGGCATTACCTGTCGGGGAAATCCTGACGACGGGCAGTGTATCGACGGGTTACCGGAGGCCACGGGTGCTTTCCCCTTGACCGGAATACCGTCGGAACAAGTAACAATGTAACCAAAGAATAAAAAATATGATGAATGATTATAAAATCAAGAACATTCTCGAATCCCTGAAAGAGGAGGTCGAGAACGGGAAGGTATCCCTGCGGGAAGCTGCTGTCGAACTTCATAAAGCCGGCTGGACGAATTTCATCGACATCGACGCCACGAGGAACCTACTGAAGACCCGGAATGTAACGGGGAACGGAAATGTCCCGGGAGTTTCGACATGATGGGAAAATACCGCGAGATGAAAGCGGCGCACCCGGATGCCCTGTACATTTTCCGAAACGGGGAATCTTGTGAATTGTATGAGGATGATGCCATCGCCGCTTCCGGCATTTTGGGCATTGCCACCGCCGAACGCGTCGACGGGCAAGGGAAAGGCGTCAAGGAACTGCGGTTTTCTTTTCGTGACCTGGACGTGTATCTCCCCAAACTGATACGCGCCGGAAACCGGGTGGCTGTCTGCGAACCGAATCAAACCGGTTCGGGCAAACGAGTTTGATAACCATTAAATAACAAATATTCAAAAACCCAAAGACACATGATAAAGATAACAACGATTTTCGGCGAGGACGCCGTACGGGAATATGAAGAGAACAATGAACTGCCTTCTGAAGAATGGCTGGCGGATAACGGGGGCGTCGTGGACGAGAAAGAGTTCGAGACTGAGGCGGAGTACAATGCCTACATCGCCGGGGTAAACGATGCCGACGGATGGAGTGATTATCATATCATACGCCACCGGTCGGAAGAGGCGGACACCTCGAGAGAGGAAAATCTCTGGCTACGTCTCGGAATTAGCGTCCGGGGCAGCGGGAGGACATCGAAAGGATTCTAAACGGGGACACCGAAACCCTTCGGAAACTGCTCGATGCCGGACGTTATGGGATTGGCGGAGAGACCTATGTCCCTGGTTCGACCGTCGAGGGGTACAACGAGGACCACGACACGGAGTTCGAGGAGGAAGACGTGGAGTTCCATTTATAATAAAACCACACCATCTGCAATAATGATAACAGTAAAAGTTCTACTCGGTAAGGATACTGTAAGCATATACAGGAAAACCGGGGATATCTCGTCGGTGGAGAGCACGGCCGAATCCGGGGGATATGTGATAACCAGACATTTCGAGACCGAAGCTGAATACAAAGCCTACGCAATGGCTGTGGAAGACCTGGACGGACATGAAGACTGGCAGATGCTGGCTCCTGCCGTTACGCCGGAAGCTCCGTTCCGCAAAGGGGAATTTGTCCGGCTGACAGACGATGCAATTAAGCGGATACGTGAAAGTTTCGGGGACGGACCGGCTGACTACAGAAAGGAAATGATTTTGGAGGTGATTGCCTGGTGCCGCTATGAAGGCACATGGATCATTGAAGTCCGAGATATCCGTGAAGACGATACTCAGGAGTTCGATGCCGTTTTTCTGCGCCCCTTGACGGCACGGGATCTCGTGGCTATTTCCGCACCCCGACACCCGCTATCCACTGCGATATATCCTATTCACATCCGATAACTTAAATGATGCATGATGGAAAATATATTCATACTGCCCGGAAACGAACAGGAACTGTTTAACCGGTATTTAGATAACAACGAATACGGCCCTCTGAAAGAACGGCTGGAACTGGTCAGGAAAGCCTTGAGCAACAAGCTTTCCCCGGATGAACGCAATAAGCACGGGCTGAACGTGGGTGTGCATGAACTGTCCATGGAACGTAAGGAACTGGAAAGAAAGATATTCCAAATGGCACTCAAATCCTTTGCAGAACGGGTTTGTGACGAGCAACGCGCTCTTTGCGAACAGGGGTTCTGGCAGGCACCGTGCGGCAAAGAGGCGGAATATATCTCCTCCGCTCCGGTTCCGGACCTTGTAACGGACGTGAAGCAGTACAAGACCATTTGCCGCTGGTGGGAGAAGCTGTCCGATACCAGGAGGCTGAAGGTAGCGGCGATGTTTGCAAACGAACTGGGACCGATATACGGGCACGACACCGAAACGCTGGAACGGATTTATAGCCGCTGGTTTCTACTCTCCTTAGATGGCAAACAACGCATCTACCATTCATGGACCACAAACGAAAAACAGACTTCACTATGCCATACAAAAGCTCGGGAATAATCATCAGCGGGACACAATATGACCGCAGGCAGAAGCTCACTCCTTTTCAGAAGGCTGAAATTTTCCACCGTTACATGACAGAAGCTGTCAGCCAGCGCCAGCTTGCCCGGGAATACGGTGTCAGCCGCAGGCTGATAACCTTCATTGTGAACCCAGAAAGCGAAGAGCGGAACAAGGAACTGCTGAGAGAGAACAAGGCAAAAGGCTTGTATAAATATGACCGGAAGAAACATACCGAAAATATACGCAACCACCGTCGTTACAAACAGAGATTATTTCAAGAAGGTAAAATCATACTAAAAGATGGATAGACAATGAGAATACAGGAGAAACAAAAAAGCGTTGGAACAGGAAGTTATAGCCAACCTGTGTGCGATACCGAAAATGCCGGAAAATATGTTGCCCCATACGGTATATGTCGAGGAGGAAGGGGAAGACGGGTATGGGCACGGGATACCGGTATACACCATGTACCGGTTGGAGGAGATACGCACGGACGGAAGCTGCACGCTTTACAACGCGGAAAGCCGGGAGCGTTTCACCTGCCGCCACCTGCATGAGATTAACATGGACTGGCTGGTGACAGTCTGGGAACGTTATCTGGAACTCTGTGTCGAGCAGGATATCTGGAAAGGGAATGCCGTTGCATTCCTGAAAGACCGTACCGGCAAACCGGAAGAGGAAATCATTTCATTCGTGGAAACCTCGTGGGACAAATGCCAGGCTTATACAGACAACCTCAAGGCGTTTCTTGGGGAAGATAAAGACCGGGAAATATGGATATTCTCTTTCCCGCTGGACGAATTTGAACGTGACGTTCCGGCCGGGAAAATCATCGTTGATTACGAAAATAACCCCGCAACGCGGGTTGAGAAGATGATACCGCTGGAATTTACGGCCAACATCAATGATGAATGTTTTGATGACCGGAACAATTGGGTAAGAGCCATTGAACTTCCCAAGCAGGAATAATAAACTATTTGAATCAATAAATATGATTACAAAAGAAAACATTGGCAACGAGACCTTTGAGTCTATGACCATCAATGACACGCCTGCATTGTTTACGGATATGCGGATTGACCGGAATGCCGTTCCGGAGGGACTGTACGCATACGATATCCGGGAGTCGGATGACGGGGACCGTCTGGCGACCATCGAACCGACGGTGATGGTAAATCATGGCGGAACCATCCTGACCAGGAAAGAGTTTATCACGGAAAAGGACGGCTATGTACAGATTGACGAATACGGTTTCGAGGACTCCATGACACTGGAAGAGTGGCTTGAGGAAAACAATTAAATGTATAAAGGATATGGATATTAAGGAACTGACAGAAAGGTATCGGGATCGTTTCGATGCCCATTACCTGCAAGACGATAACGGAACCGGCAGAAAAAGGTCGGAAACGGAAAAAGGAAGTTGAGACCCCGAATTTTCTCAAGGATGTCATCCGGCCGATCCTGGACACTTTGCCGGACTTGTTGCCGGAGTACGGGTTCACCAAAACTACGGATGATTACGCCATGTACGGCGAGTATTACCGTATCAAGGCGGGTATCGTCCTCGTGGGAGGTTTTTCCATCGATGAGGATTTTACTGTACTTCACGCCATTGTTCCATGGCAAAGCCTGCGGTAAGAGTCAAAAAATCGACAGCATCGGACAACTCGTTGAAATCATCCGCGAACAATTTGAAAGAAGGGAGGTGAAGATGAAGGATAGTTTCATGCAATAGACATGGGTCGTTCCGTAATTTATTGTATATTTGTCAGATGAAGAAGTCTGTATATGTATTTCGGACGAAAGCCCGGCAGTTGAACGGATTACAGGCACTTTCATGTTTGGCTGACATCAAACCTAATATATCTATTTGATATGAAAAAGGAAGAGATTATTCGCCGCTGTTACGGCGGCATGAAGGAAAGGCATGGCGTGGAAACCATCATCCTTTTCCATGTCGGAGATTCATTCGAGGCGTATTTTGATGATGCCGAAACGATTACCCGGATCACGGAAGTGCCCCGGTTCAAGATGACGGCGGCGGGTATACCTGCCATCAGGATTTCCGACGCGCCTTGGAAGAATGTAGAAACCGGTTGCTGGATGCAGGATGCAAGGTATGCGTGTCCGAGGTCCGGGGGGTATCCGGCCGCCACATTCTCAAAATCAATGAAACAAATACGGAAACGGGCCGATGAATTGGTATTGATAGCGGCAGCAATAGGTCCTTGGACACTGTTGGTGGTAGCGGTATTAATCATCGGAACGCTGAAATGCTGTCTGACCACGGACTCGGACAGCATTGACGAAAGTATCAACAAATCACCGGGGATAGTCGCGCATGTCATGGTACTGGACAGTACGGATAATGGTTTTCGGGTGGTTTATGCGACGGCTGAGCCGGTAACGGATGAAAGGTTTGCCGAGATATGCGACAGGCGGGTATTCTGGAGGGGTTCGAGAACCTGAAACGGAAAGCTCCCGAACACTTTGGCGGCAACCTGCTGGAAACCGACATCTGTGACTTCGCGTTGTACGCTACCGGTTTCCTATCGATAAGGACGTACGGATACACAAATATCTTTGTCGCCG
>ENA-OQCE01000119-OQCE01000119.1-human-gut-metagenome-genome-assembly--contig:-NODE-119-length-36835-cov-8.594366_pt1 | contig 36835 bp, 39 predicted proteins | sample MGYA00242495_ERZ504572 | MGnify/ENA primary metagenome ERZ504572 (study PRJEB26092, sample SAMD00036228) | human gut metagenome | host: Homo sapiens | study: EMG produced TPA metagenomics assembly of... | reverse complement strand
CAAGACCTTTATCGGAAGCAGCCCTGGCCATCTCGCGAAGTGTGCAGTATGCATGTCCGCTGGCTACGGTATGTGTGTGAAGATCCATAACTGACTGATATTTCATGATAAATTCTCCTCTGTATCTTATATTGTTTTTTTCTTATTATATTATACGTCCGAAATCTCCGATTTCTCAAGCCTTTTTCTATTGTTACTGTTCACTCCGTTCTCAGCAACACGCTTCGCGATGCACAGAATTTATGCTGATCGCATAAATTCACGCGGTATGTCTCGGGTTTTCCGTGACCTTCGCTCACAAAAAACACCTCGCGGAATATTACCAATGAACAGTAACTTTCTATTACTCTTCCCTGTTCGCAAAACATTACCGGTAAACAGCTATAAAAATGGCCTTCCTGTTTCCGCTAACATTTGTTGACATTTTTCACACTTTCTTTTACAATATAGTCGTGATTTACACTATTAAAGAATAAAAGTAAAAAGTAACCTGAAAGGACTCTGAAGTACTATGAAAACCATAGGTTTTATCGGCCTTGGACTGATCGGCGGCTCCATTGCCAGAACCATACGAAAATTTCACCCGGATTATCGCCTGCTTGCCTTTGACAAAGACAGAAGTGCTCTGGCAGAGGCAGTCAGTTTAAACGTGATCAACGGGATCTGCGATATTGACGATGAGCAGTTACATAACTGTGATTATCTTTTTCTCTGTGCACCTGTAGAATTTAATGTGGAATACATGGAAAAGATCAAAGATTCTCTTGGAAAGAACTGTATCCTCACAGATGTAGGCAGTGTAAAAAGCGTTATCCACGAAAAAGTAACCGAGCTCGGACTTGAAGGACGCTTCATCGGCGGTCATCCTATGGCAGGCTCCGAACGCAGCGGTTTTTCCAATTCCAGTGATCATCTTCTGGAAAATGCTTATTATATCATCACTCCGGGAGGAGAAGTTGCTTTGGAAAAAATTTCTGATTTCACAGAACTGATCTCCTCTCTTGGTGCGATCCCCCTTGTTATCACTGCAGAAGAACATGATTTCATCACGCAGGAGTCAGCCACCTTCCTCATATCGTAGCCTCCGCTCTTGTAAATCTTGTAAATCTTCTGGATAACGACGCCCAGTATATGAAAATGATCGCAGCCGGCGGTTTCCGTGATATCACACGTATTGCCTCTTCTTCACCGGTTATGTGGGAACAGATCTGTCTGGAAAATCAGAAAAACATTTCCACGGTTCTGGATGAATTTATCCGTATGCTGATCCAGATCCGCTGTTCCATTGACAACAAAGAAGCCGACAACATCTTTGACATGTTTGCAAGCTCCAAGGATTACCGTGACTCCATTGACATTGTAGACAACAGCCTGATCCCCCGCTCCTATGTCCTTTATATCGATGTGGCAGATGAGGCCGGTGCCATTGCAACCATTGCAACCATACTTGCAACAGAAAAGGTCAGCATCAAAAATATCGGTATTATCCACAACCGAGAATTTGAAGATGGCGTTCTGAAGATCGAATTTTATACAGACGCAGCTCTGGAGCAGGCTAAAGTGCTTCTTACAAAACGTAATTACAAGATCTGCGAACGCTGATATATAAACGGCAGCAGATATCCGATCTGCTGCCATGTATTTCAAAAATAACAATACAGGCAGGTACTAATATGGAAATCAAAAAAGCAAAAAAATTATCCGGCTCTCTTGCCATTCCCGGAGATAAATCCATTTCTCACAGAGCTGTCATGTTCGGCTCTCTTGCAGAAGGCACTACCAAAATCACAAATTTTCTGGAGGGTGCAGACTGTCTCTCTACTATTTCCTGTTTCCGGAAAATGGGTATTAACATTGAAAATACAGAAGGAGAGATTCTGGTCCACGGAAAAGGTCTCCATGGTCTCTGTGCTCCGTCAGAGACTCTTGACGTCGGTAACAGCGGTACTACCACCCGCCTCATCTCCGGGATCCTTGCAGGACAGGACTTTGTATCAGAGCTTACCGGCGATGCTTCCATCCAGAAACGCCCTATGAAACGGATCATGACTCCGCTTTCCCAAATGGGTGCCGATATCGTAAGTCTCAACGGAAACGGATGTGCACCGCTTAAGATCTCCGGAAAAAAGCTCCATGCCATCCACTACAATTCTCCGGTAGCATCTGCCCAGGTAAAATCCTGCGTACTTCTTGCCGGAATGTACTCTGACGGCATTACCCGTGTAACAGAGCCGGTCCTTTCCAGAAATCACACGGAGATCATGCTGAATTACTTTGGCGCCAATGTAACCGCAGAGGGAACAACAGCATCCATCAAACCGGACCCATCTCTTTACGGACGTGAGATCCTGGTTCCGGGAGATATCTCTTCTGCAGCTTATTTTATCGCAGCAGGTCTTCTTGTTCCCAACAGTGAGATCCTTCTGAAAAATGTGGGGACCAACCCGACCCGTGACGGCATCCTCCGTGTATGCAGGGCCATGGGAGCAGATATCACTCTTCTCAATGAAACCACAGAGGGCGAACCTACTGCCGATCTTCTGATCCGCTCCTCTGCGCTTCACGGGACCACAATAGAAGGCGCGATCATTCCTACTCTGATCGATGAACTTCCGATGATCGCCGTTATGGCAGCTTTTGCAGAAGGAACCACTGTTATCCGGGATGCACAGGAACTTCGTGTCAAAGAGTCCGACCGCATCCAGGTTATGACGGAAAATCTTCGGAAAATGGGCGCAGATATCCAGGCAACCGAAGATGGCATGATCATTCATGGTGGAAAAGCCCTTCATGGCGCAGAGATCGATTCCCATCTGGATCACCGTGTAGCTATGTCTTTTGCAGTAGCAGGACTGCTTTGTGAGGGAGCACTTTCCATCAAAAACGGAGAATGTGTCAACATCTCCTATCCGGAATTCTATTCCGATCTTTATAGTCTGGCAGAATAATTATCTTTTATCCAGACAGAGAGCATTTTCATGTATCACAACATCTGTTCCATCAGATGACAGTGCATAAAATGCTCTCTTTTTTTGTATTTCGTATATTTTTTATTTATTATGGATACTATAATCCCAAAACAAAACCATTTTTTTGATAAATTTTATTGCTTTTCCCACTTTCCAAATTCCTACTATTATGGTATTATTTTTTCGGAAAATAATTATTTCCAGAGAGGAGCAACGATTATGAAAATTTTGTTTTATGACACCAAGAGCTACGATAGGGATTTTTTTGAGAAGCTGCTTCCATCTTATCCAGGTATTGAAATTAAATTCATTGAAGCAAATATCCATGAAGAAACCGCAGCTCTTGCCCACGGCTACGATGCCATCTGTGCATTTGTAAATGCAGATCTCGGCGCACCGGTCATTGAGGAGCTTCACCGCCAGGGTGTAAAACTGATCCTGATGCGCTGTGCCGGATACAATAATGTTGATCTGGAAACTACAGCAAAATGTGGGATCCAGGTGGCACGTGTTCCCGGTTATTCTCCGGAAGCAGTTGCCGAACACGCCATGGCACTGGCCCTTACCGCCAACCGGCACACCCACAAGGCATATATCAAATGCCGCGAAAATAACTTTGCACTGAACGGTCTCATGGGCGTTAACTTTTATCAGAAAACTGCCGGCATCATCGGCACCGGAAAAATCGGTCAGGCAATGGCAAAAATCTGTCGCGGATTTGGCATGAAAGTAATTGCTTATGATCTTTTCCCTAATAAAAATCTTGACTTTCTGGAGTATGTTTCACTGGACGAACTCCTTTCCACCAGTGATCTGATCAGTCTGCACTGTCCGATGACTCCGGAAACAGAGCATCTGATCAACTCCGAAACGATTGCAAAAATGAAAGACGGTGTGATCCTTGTAAATACCTCCAGAGGTGGACTGATCAAAACAGATGATCTGATCGCAGGTATCCGTGATCACAAATTCTTCGCCGTTGGTCTGGATGTTTACGAAGAAGAATCCGCATATGTATATGAAGACATGTCAAGCAGCATTCTTCCTACTTCCACGATCCAGCGTCTTCTGTCCTTCCCAAATGTGACCATGACCTCACATCAGGGATTCTTTACGGTAGAAGCACTGACCAATATTGCGGAGACAACCCTGGAAAACGCAAAAGCTTTTATGGATGGAGCTGAAATGAAAAATCTGGTCCACTGATCAGTCTCAGCCCTGACACGCAAAATCCCCCGGATACTGATCGTTTATCTGTATCCGGGGGTCTTATTTTGTTCTTTTGGTTTTAATAGATCTCGTCAAAAGACTGTCCGTCATCGTCTGTGTAATAAATGCGCTTTGCATCCTGAGTAAAGATCAGCTTCTGTTTCCCTGCATCATCAAGCTGCACTGCTGATAGGTGACGCCCTCCTCTACCGGAAGCATACTGTCTGCATTATCATAGTCTGCAGCAGTCAGATTGGAGGGTACATGGCCATACTCATAAATGTACTGGGCCACTTCATCTTTATCTGTATAAGTGCCATTTTCATCCAGTTTCTTTTCGCTCTGCGAGTCTGCTGCATCCGATGAAGCGGACCCATCTGTATCTCCTGCTCCTGCAGCATTTTCAGAATCCTGCAGCTGCTCCAGGTCGTTTTCATCAGCTACTGCCATCTCATCGTCACCATTCTGGTCCATGGCCTCCACTTCATCCTCACTCAAAGGTTCCAGGTCATCCTGAAAAGCGGATTCATCATATTTTTCCTTATCTTTGCATCCTCCCAGCATCATCGCTGCCACCCCGGCAAGCACCAGGATAAAATATCTGAACTTTTTCATGGATCAATCTCCTTTCATGGAATATCGTTCTCGTAAAAGTGCAATTTCTCTTTTCCATCCTTCATCATCATTTGGCGTCTCCAGAATAAAGGGAATTCCCTCAAGAGCCGGATGGCACACCACATTCACAAGTGCATCCAGGCCAATCTGACCTTCGCCGATCTTTGCATGACGATCCTTATGACTGCCCAGTCCATTTATACTGTCGTTAAGATGAACAGCCTTCAATCTGGAAAGGCCGATCACCCGGTCAAACTCATCAAGAACACCATCCAGATCATGGACAATATCATAACCGCCATCCCATACATGACAGGTATCCAAGCAGACACCCAGTTTATTATTTTTTTCCACCCTGTCAATGATATCACGAAGCTCCTGAAACGTTGCTCCTACTTCTGAACCCTTGCCGGACATAGTTTCCAGAAGGACGGTCGTACTCTGTTCTTCTGTAAGGACATCATTGAGGATTTCCGCAATTTTGGTAATTCCCGTCTCAGTTCCCTGCCTACATGACTGCCCGGGTGAAAATTATAATAATTTCCCGGTGTATATTCCATACGTTTCAGATCATCTGCCATGATCTCTCTTGCAAAATCTCTCAGATTTTCTTTTGCGGCACAGGCATTCATGGTATACGGTGCATGTGCCACCAGCTTTCCAAAATGATTTTCCCTGGAAAGCTCCAGAAATCTTTCCACATCTGCGGGATCGATCTCTTTTGCCTTGCCTCCTCTGGGATTGCGGGTAAAAAAAGCGAACGTATTTCCGCCGTTTTTCAGCATCTGACGCCCCATGCCGCATAGCCTTTGGACGAACTTGTATGATTTCCGATATATAATACCATATCAGCACCATCTCCCTGTAGTTTATATTTCTGCCTTTTGGCCTAACTATTATATCAAAAACTTCTTTTTCTGAAAAGTCCACGATTCTTTCTTTACAATACTTACCATTCTTTCTATAATAAAGATATCTTTACATATGAAGGAGAGAAAGAATGGCAAACGACAATCGAAGGCGGCCGCCTCATGGCCATGATCCGGAGCAGGCACGCAGAGAAGCCGCCAAAGCACGAGAAGCACGGCGGAAACATTCTGGTTCTGCATCCCGTAATTCCCGTTCACATTCCACCGGGACTCGCAAGAATGACATCAGCAAAAAATCCAGATATTACCAGGTACGCCGTCAGAAAATGTTTCTTGCAGCTGGCGGGATCCTGATCATACTTATTCTTGTGATCATTTTTTCCGCACGTGCATGCATTTCTTCCCGGAAAGCTGCAGAAGCCGCCGCTCTGCAAAAGGCCCAGGAAGAGGAGGCCGCAAAAAAGGCAAAAGAAGAAGCTGCTGCTGTGAAAGATCCCGTTTCACTGACGCTCAGTGTAGTCGGTGACTGCACGTTGGGTACCGATGAGACCTTTGATTATGACACAAGTCTGAACGCATACTACGATAACAACGGCAAAGATTATTTCTTTAAAAATGTAAAAAGCATCTTTGAGGCAGATGACCTGACAATTGCCAATTTTGAAGGAACTCTCACTGATTCCGATGCCAGAGAAGATAAAACCTTTGCATTTAAAGCACCCGCCGAATATGCTCAGATACTCACCAGCGGTTCCGTTGAAGCCGTAAACACTGCAAACAATCACAGCCACGATTACGGAGAGCAGAGCTACACGGATACTCTGACTGCTCTGGACAATGCGGGCATTACACACTTCGGTTATGATGATACTGCAGTTATGGACATCAAGGGGATCAAAGTTGGTCTTGTCGGAATTTACGAGCTGAAGGATCATCTTGAACGCGAACAGCAGCTGAAAGATAATATCGCAAAGGTCAAAGCAGATGGAGCAGAGCTTATAGTTGTGATCTTCCACTGGGGCAATGAGACTGAAACAGTTCCTGATACCAATCAGATGACCCTTGGCCGTCTTGCTATCGATGAAGGTGCAGATCTGGTATGTGGCCATCATCCGCATGTACTCCAGGGAATCGAAACCTATAAAGGAAAAAACATCGTCTACAGTCTTGGCAATTTCTGTTTTGGAGGAAACAGTTCTCCAAGTGATATGGACACCATGATCTTCCAGCAGACCTTCACTGTCACCTCAGAAGGCGTACAGGCTGATAACGTGACCAATATCATTCCCTGTTCTATTTCTTCCGCAGATGGCTACAACAATTATCAGCCAACTCCTGCATCCGGAGATGAGGCATCCAGGATCAAATCCAAGATAGAGGAATGCAGTGCTGCGATTCCTGCCGCGGATTCTTCATCCGCTACATCGGAAGGCTCTGACAGTGAATAATAAATAGCATAACAAAAAATAATATCCCAACAGATCCTGTGTTGCATGTTTCCATGCTACGATCCGTTGGGATATTATTTATATAAAAAGTAATATTAAATCTTATTCGATCATCATGGCATCCCCGAAACTGAAGAAACGATATCTTTCCTTCACAGCTTCTTCATAAGCAGCCATAATATGTTCTTTTCCGGCAAGGGCTGAAACCAGCATCAGAAGCGTGGACTCCGGCAAATGGAAATTGGTGATCAGTCCATCGATAGCTTTAAATTTATAACCAGGATAGATAAAGATCTCTGTCCATCCGCTTCCGGCCTTCACGATTCCGTCCTCTCCGGTTGCGGACTCCAGGGTACGGCAGCTGGTAGTTCCCACAGAAATCACTCTTCCGCCGTTTTTCTTTGTATCATTGATCAGTTTTGCCTGATCTTCTTCCACAATATAAAACTCTGAGTGCATGTGGTGCTTTTCTACATCATCTACCTTTACCGGGCGGAAGGTTCCGAGACCTACATGCAAAGTTACATGTGCAATATTCACACCCTTCTCCTTTACTTTCTCAAGAAGCTCCGGCGTGAAGTGAAGTCCTGCGGTAGGTGCAGCAGCAGATCCCTCATTCTTTGCATATACAGTCTGATAACGGTTCTTATCCTTCAGCTTGTGGGTAATATACGGCGGCAACGGCATTTCTCCCAGCTGATCCAGGATCTCTTCGAAAATCCCCTCATAATGGAACTGGATCAGACGGTTTCCCTCATCTACAATATCAATGATCTCACCCTTCAGGATACCGTCACCAAAAGTGATCTTTGCACCGGGACGTGCTTTTTTTCCCGGCTTTACAAGACACTCCCAGATATCATTTTCGCGGCGTTTCAGAAGCAGGATCTCGATCAGCGCTCCAGTTTCTTCCTTGTGACCATAAAGACGTGCCGGGATAACCTTGGTATCATTGATCACAAGACAGTCTCCCTTATGCAGGTAATCCAGTATATCGGTAAAATGACGATGTTCGATACTTCCATCTTTCAGGGACAGATGCATCAGTCTGGAAGAACTTCTGTCCTCCAGCGGATCCTGAGCGATCAGTTCCTGCGGCAGATCATAATAAAAATCTGATGTTTTCATAATTATTTTTCCACTTCCTCTTTCCACTGTTTGCGAAGCCTGCGGACCTCGTTCCACTCTTTGTTGGTCAGATCAGCCTTTGGTAAAAGATCCGGCCTCCATTTGGCTGTACGGATGATAGACTGCTCTCTTCTCCATTTATCCACATTGGCATGATGTCCGGAAAGCAGCACCTCCGGAACCTTTTTTCCATGCCATTCCTCCGGGCGGCTGTACTGGGGATACTCCAGAAGATTCCCGGAAAAGGATTCCGTCTCACCGGATTCCTGATTATTCAGAACACCTGGTACCATTCTGGAAATAGAATCCATCATGACCATAGCCGGAAGTTCTCCACCGGTAAGTACATAATCACCAATGGAAACATAGTCTGTTACAATTTCTTCCAGAACGCGCTCATCAATTCCCTCATAATGACCACAGAGGAAAACCAGGTCTTCTTCCAGGGCAAACTCTTTTGCCATATCCTGATTGAAGGTTTTTCCCTGAGGGGTCAGAAAGATCACGCGGGGTTTCCTTCCAATACGTTCTGCAATGGATTCATAAGACAGATATACCGGCTCCGCCTGCATCAGCATTCCGGCTCCGCCGCCATAAGGATAATCATCTACCTTCTGGTGCTTATTGAATGCAAAATCCCGTATATTGATCGCTTCCAGTGATAACAGTCCCTTTGTAATGGCACGGCCTGTAATACTTGTGTTCATTCCGTTCTCGATCATTTCCGGAAATAATGTAAGTACATGATAATTCATTTAAACAAGCCCTTTCATCAAATGTACAGTCATGGTATTTTTTTCCACATCCACATCAAGAACACAGTCATGGATCGCAGGAAGCAGGATTTCCTCGCCATCCACACGATCTACAATATAAACATCATTGGCGCCGGTCTCCATCACATCACGGAGCACTCCGAATTTCTCCCCATTCTCCAGAAGTACCTCCATTCCGATGAGATCCGCCACATAATATTCGTCCTCGCCAAGCTCCTGTGCCTCTTCACGTGGGATCCAGAGCTCACGGCCCTTATACATTTCAATATCATTGATGTTGTCAATGCCTTCAAACTTCAGGATCGCAAGATTTTTAAAAAACTTTACATTCTGAATATTCAATCTGCGAAGCTCTTTTCCTGTATCCAGAAGCACATATTCAATATCAAGAAAACGCTCTGCGTCATCCGTTGTCGGAAAAACTTTTACTTCACCACGGACGCCATGGGTCGTTGTAATAACTCCTACCTTTAATAAATCTTCCATTTTTGCTCCCTTTCAGAGTAAAAACAGGAGCCATGGAATCCACAGCTCCTGTCTCTTTTTCATTGCAGAATATCTACAATCACTTTTTTGCTGCTTTTTGAAGAAGCCGCTTTCACAACAGTACGGATTGCCTTGGCAATTCTGCCCTGTCTTCCGATAACCTTACCCATATCGGCCGGTCCGACCTTCAGTTCAACAACAATCGCGTCGTCTTTTTCAGTCTCAGTAACGACTACTTCATCCGGATTTTCAACAAGAGATTTTGCAATTACTTCTACAAGTTGTTTCATTACATACCTCCTTGCTCCTGCCTCATTGAGGCCACAGATCCAAATCTGTCAGGTATTATTTCTCGATTCCGGCAAGTTTAAGAAGCTTAGCAACTACCTCTGTAGGCTGAGCACCAGCTGCAAGCCATTTTTTTGCTGCCTCTTCATCGATTTTGTATACGCTTGGGTCAAGGTTCGGATCATATGTTCCGATCTCTGCGATGCATCTTCCGTCACGTTTGCAGCGAGAATCTGCTACTACGATTCTATAGAAAGGTGCTTTCTTCTGTCCCATTCTTCTTAATCTGATCTTAACTGCCATTTTTGTTTTCCTCCAATTATCTTTCTGAAAATTTATTGTTATTTATTAAAAGGGAAGCTTAAAGCCGCCTCTTTTTCCCATATTCATCTTGCCGCCTGTTAATCCCGGCATCTGTTTCATCATCTTCTTGCTCTGCTCAAACTGCTTCACAAGACGATTTACTTCTGTAATATCCACTCCGGCGCCTCTGGCGATACGGTTCTTGCGTGAGATGTTCAGAATGTTGGGGTTACTTCTCTCCTGAGGTGTCATGGAAAGAATGATGGACTTGGTACGGTCCATAGCCTTCTCATCAATCATACCCTCGATATCCTTCATCTTACCGCCCATTCCGGGAAGCATGTTCAGGATACTGGAAATACCACCCATCTTGTTCATCTGCTCCATGCTGGTAAGATAATCATTAAAGTCGAAGTCCATTTTCTTCAGCTTCTTCTGCATCTCCTGAGCCTGTTCCTGATCCACAGATGCTTCCACCTTCTCGATCAGACTCATTACATCGCCCATTCCAAGGATCCTGGAAGCCATACGTTCCGGATAAAACTGTTCCAGATCTGAAAGCTTCTCTCCCATACCAACATAGAAAATCGGTTTGCCGGTCACGGCTTTAATGGAAAGCGCAGCGCCGCCTCGTGTATCACCGTCCATCTTAGTCAGGATCACACCGTCAATGCCGACTTTATCAGAAAAGTTCTGCGCCACATTTACCGCATCCTGTCCTGTCATGGCATCAACTACAAGCACTGTAGCATCTACATTCACATTCGCTTTGATATCCTCAAGCTCCTGCATCATATCCTCATCAATGTGAAGACGTCCTGCTGTATCGATGAGCACAACATTCTGCTGATTGGATTTCGCATGCTCGATAGCTGCTTTTGCAATATCCACGGGATTCTGCTTATCTCCCATGGAAAAGACCTCGACGCCCTGTTTCTCACCGTTTACCTGCAGCTGTGTGATCGCTGCCGGACGGTAAACATCACAGGCCACAAGCAGTGGTCTCTTTCCCTTGGATTTCAGTTTGCCTGCCAGCTTGGCAACCGTCGTTGTCTTACCTGCACCCTGAAGACCGACCATCATAAGAACGGTAAGATCCATTCCCGGTTTGATCGGAAGCTCTGTTGTCTCACTTCCCATCAGGTTGACCAGCTCATCATTTACGATCTTGATCACCATCTGTCCCGGATTCAGACCATTCATAACATCCTGTCCGATAGCCTTTTCCTGAACGGATTTCGTAAACTGCTTAACGACCTTAAAGTTAACATCCGCTTCCAGAAGCGCCATCTTAACTTCCTTCAGTGCTACCTTGACATCAGCCTCTGTGAGACGGCCCTTGCCCTTCAGCTTCTTAAATACATTCTGCAGTTTATCTGTTAAACTCTCAAATGCCATTGATCATAACTCCTCTAATATCACATTGGAAATCGCCGCAATATCTTCGGCGTGGTACTTGTCAGCCAGTTCATGGATCTTTATGACCTGACTGCGGATGTTCAGGAATTTCTCGACCAGATGAAGCTTCTCTTCATATTCTTCCAACGTCCGATTGCACCGTCTGATCATATCATGCACACCCTGTCTGCTGATGCCAAGTTCCTCAGCAACCTCACTTAAGGAATAATCCTCAAATACCACACTGGTGTACACCTGCCGCTGCCTCTCTGTCAGAAGCTCTCCATAAAAATCAAATAAAAATGTCTGCTCTACAAATTTCTCCATCTGTAATCACCTTGGCTATCATACACGATTCCGACACACCTGTCAAGGGTTTTTGCTTTACAAATTTATTTTTTCCTGAATTTCACAAAAAAAGGCCGAAAAGCACTTTTCTGCTGGGTTTTGCAGGCTTTTCCGACCTTTGTTATTCTATTTGCTTCTTATTAATAAGTCTTATGCTTCGATCAAAACATTTCCTTTGTCATTTTATCGATTTCCTGATCCACTGCCTCATATACACCTGGGATACATGAGAAATTCAGGCCATGGGTGTACATGGGATAAAATAAAGCTTACCACAGTCTCTGCAAAGCTGATCTGTTGACTCTTCGATCATTTCCTGATTCCAGTCAAAGCGATCTACTTTACCGTTATCGATACCACCCATAAATGTGATATCTTTTCCATATTCTTTGATCAGCTTCGGAAGATCATTAACAGACATACAGCCCTGCCATACATCAATTCCCATCTCGATCATTGTCGGAACCAATGTTGCACTGTAGCTGTCATTATGGTGGATGATCAGTCAACACCATGATCATGGTAATATCCGTAAATACGTTTGTAAGAATCCATAAAGAACTCACGGAACATATCCACACTGATAAATGTAGACTTCTGTGTTCCCCAGTCATCATGATGGAAGACAACATCCGGTTTCATATAGGTGCAGATCTGCTCTGCCCATTTCAGTTCCCACTCTGTAATATATTCGATCAGTTCATGCATGGCTTCCGGCTCTTCGTAGAAATTGATCATGGTATTCTGGATCTCACAAAGATAATGGCACATCTCAAAAACTCCAGGTGCAACCATTGCAGTAACCATGGTTTCATTCCGGTCAATTCCGGCAACTGTCTCCTGGCATTCTTTCCAGTCCTCTGCCGTGTAGTTGATGTCCGGTGCCTTTACATATTTTTTCCACTCTGCGACGTCCGGACATACCAGATGCTCCGGATCATGGAGCGGAAACGCTCCCGGTGTTCCTGCAGGCCAGGAATTATAATATCCCCATCCGCATTTTACTGTTGGTGCACCAGGTCCTTCCGGCATCATAGGATACTTCGTCTGATATGGAGTATTCAGAACAAATGTCAGTCCCTCATACTGTTTTACAAAACGATCCGGATTTCCTCCGCGGATCACTTCCAGCATATTTTGTCTTTTTGTTAACATAAACGCACCTCCTCTACGTTATTATGCAGGAAAGCCTTTTTTCCGCACTTGTTTTGCCACACCCCAACATAAAAGGCTTGTTTCTGCACTTGTTTTTTCCTTATGATTCTATTATACTGTAAATCAAAAGAATCACAATTCCACATAATATGGCTATTATTCCTGTTTTTTCCTACAAAATATAGGAAGGAGGATTTTCCTTGAAACTCAGTGCAAAACTCATATGCTATCACCTGCAGAAATCATTTTCCATGCATACATCCAGGCTGGATACATCCCCCACCCTTTCCTGCCCTTCCTGCTTTGAAAAGAACACCGTTCTTCAGGATGGACGTGTTTACCTTATCACAGATCCGGATTTTCAGCTCACTTTTCATCATCCCAAAAATATTCTGTTCCTGATGATTGGAAAAATCTATCAGAACTACGAATTAACTCAGCCAAACATGTGTATCATCCCTGAAGATATTCCAGTCAATATTGTCTTTAACAGGATTCAGGATATTTTTATCCTCTATGATCAGTGGAATCAGTCCCTGATGGATTCCCGTCTCCGGAACGCATCTATCCAGGAGCTTCTGGATCTTACAGTTTCCATTATTCCCAATCCAATGATGCTGATCGGTATGGATTTTACTATCATTGCCTCCAGAGACTGGAATCTAAGTGATCTTTCCAATTCTGTTTTGGGTTCCACTGAAAATTCCTGGGCTATTGTGGACAGCCTGAAGCAGGATCCTCATTACGAAGAGGCTTTTTATAAAGCCGGATATTTTTATTATCCGGGAAATGGCCTTACTGCTCCTTCTCTTTGCGTAAATATCTCCAATAATGATAAAGCAGTATACAGGCTGATGTTTTCCGAAGGTGAGGTTCCCCTGGATGATACGTTTGGTTTTGTTCTGGAGTACCTTTCCCAGATGGTATTCCATGCACTTTCCACAGGAATCATGCACAGCCGGGATAAAGCTTTTCCTCTGCATCAGATTTTTATGTCCATTCTGACTGATCCCGGAGCTGATTATGTAAAAGTCAGTCAGCAGCTGACAAATGTAGGGTGGCTTTCTTCCCATATATATCAATGTATTTTGATCCAGACCGGGCTGATCGACCAGAAAAATCTGACCCTCAATGCCATCTGTAATTATCTTGAAAATACAATCCCGGCCAGCTGTGCTACCGAATATAAAGGAAATGCGGTGCTTTTTATCAATCTGGATCTCTGCACTCTGACTATCCATGAGATTTCCGATAAGATCGAGGGTTTTATCAAAAGCAGCATGTTAAGCGCCGGATACAGCCGGAAGATGCTTGGACATTTCAATTTCCACCGGCAATACACGCAGGCTTCTGTTACCCTGCAGGTTGGAAAACGCAAAAATCCCGCAGAAAGTATCCACTATTTTGACTCCATCGCTCTGCCCTATATTCTGGAACAGGCAACCAGAAAGCTTCCTGCTTACATGGTCTGTCACGAAAAGCTTCTGTCAATGAAATATAAGGATGAGGCAAAGCAATCTCATCTCTATGAAACACTGCGTTGTTTTCTGGAGCACAACCAGAACATTTCTCATACTGCCAGCGCTTTATTTATCCACAGAAGTACTCTTCTTTATCGTCTGGATAAGATCAAAGCTTTTCTGGATTCAGATCTTACAGACAGAAACGAGATCCTGTATCTGTTGCTTTCTTTTCATCTGATGGATATGGAAGAAGAAAACCGGAATACAAGATCATAAAAAACGGGAACTCTCTTAAATATTTAGCGTTTTCCCAGCTGCCAAAATGCAACTGCACTGGCTGCCGCCACATTCAGTGAATCCACACCGTGTGCCATTGGAATACATACCGTATAATCACAATCCGCAATGGTCTCCGAAGCAAGGCCATCCCCCTCTGTTCCAAGAACTACTGCCAGTTTTTCTTCTGCCATCAGATGAGGATCATCAATATCAAAGGAATCCTCCCTAAGAGCCATGGCTGCCGTCTTAAATCCCATCGCTTTCAGAGACCGGATTCCTTCCGTTTTCCACTCTGTTTTTTCATCAAAAAAAAGTCCATGGTATCTGAAATACAGTTCCCATGCTGACACGGATCGCACGGCGATACAGTGGATTGCTGCATCCCGGTGTCAGCAGTACCGCATCCATTCCAAGAGCCGCCGCAGAACGAAAGATCGCGCCTATATTAGTAGGATTTACCACATTTTCCAGAACTGCGATCCTGCGGGCATTTTTGCATACATCGACTATATCAGGCAACGCCGGCCGGCGCATTGCACAGAGCATTCCTCTTGTCAGCTTGAATCCAGTCAGCTGCGTCAACACATCAAATTCTGCCGTATAAACCGGGATGTCTCCACAACGACGGATCAGTTCTTTTGCCTCACCCTCAACATGTTTATGTTCCACCAGAAAAGAAATCGGCTGGCACCCGGAATCTAAAGCTCTCTCAATAACCTTCGGGCTCTCCGCAATAAAGATCCCCTTCTCCGGTTCTGCCCGGTTCAAAAGCTGTATCTCCGAGATCCTGGCATATACATCCAGCTCCGAAGCGTTGAAATCTGTGATTTCTATGATATTTGACATGGTTATTTTTCTCCTGTTCTGTCTTCTTGTTTTCATCCTGCTATTGTAACAGAATCTCTTTGCAAAAGAAAGCCAGGTGTTATATGTTTCCACCTGGCTTTGCTGCTACTTGTAAAACAATTTGTTTATATTCAGATCCTCACTTCCATCCACCGGATCATATCCCCGATCACTTCATCTTTACAATACTCATTCAGGATCTCATGAAAAAGTCCGCCGTAGATCTTCATCTGCTTGTCTTTTGATCCTGCTTCCCTAAAGAAATCATAGGTATCCTGTACACTTACCAGACCGTCTTTCTCGCCGTGTGTCATAAGGACCGGATAATGGAACTCTGCTTTTTTCTCTTTGAACCAGTCAAGTCCGTCGCAGATCGCATAGCATAACCCCGCTGTAAAGGACTGTTTATTGTATGGATCTTTTCCGTACCAGTCTACCACTTCCTGTACAGAGCATACACCTGACCCCAGCTGATTGGCAAGCGCGTATGTACATCCATTTCTCCCGGCACACCACGTATCAGATTGCCGTTATCTGCGGTCAGCGCACCACTGGTAATGATCCCCCGGAGCTTTTTGTCCGGATATTTGGCTCCGTACAGAGAAACCGTAAAGCCGCCCATGCTGTGTCCAAGAAGAAATACCGGAATATCCGGATTTTCTTCAATTGCCATATCCACAACTACGTTGGTGTCGTCCAGAAGCTCATTGAAATCTGAATAAAAAGTCTCTTCACCCTCAGACCGTCCATGTCCTCTGTGATCAAAACGATAGGTTCCGATTCCCGCCTCATGAAGTTTTTCCGCAAAATAATCGTACCTGCTGGTGCTCACAAAGTCCGTGGACAATCACGATCACAGCTTTATTGTCTGCTGCCGTTTCTTTTTTCAGATACAGTTTCGTTCCGTCAAACGATGTGATCATACTTTCACCCATAATAAAACCCTCCCTTTTCTTTCTGCGAGATACATATCCCCATTATATGTCTCACGCTATCTGATAGGTTTATCATATCATGAAATCTGTATTTTGATAACCCTTATTTGTAATTATCAGCAATTATATGTTTTTTACAAAAAGTAATAAAAAATAGAGGGTTGACATATTTTGTTCTCTGAACTATAATCACCTCAGTACAAAAGGGCTGTCGCACTAAAAAATTAGTGCGACAGCCCTTTCTTTTTTCATTGTTAGGGCAAATCCCTAACAAAAACAGCAGCGGAATATCTACATTTCCGCTGCCTGAATTTCTTATTCTACTTCTTCCGGCTCCATGCTGAGCATATGGCCTTCCTGATTTCCAATATCATATTTCTGTCCGTATTCCTTGAAATACTGGTAGTAGTCCGCACTGTTTGTAGGATAGATCTTGGAATCGTGAATATGAAGATCAGATCCTGTCTCTCCGCTCTTCATAAGTGCCACCATAGCACTTGCACAGTGAGTTGCGATACGACAGAAACTGTTGAGGATATCACTAAATACCGTTCCCTCTTCCAGTCCGCATTTGCCTTGGCTCAGTCGCTCTGCATGACGCATCTTCAGTACATCACAAAGTCCTGTGATCACAGCTCCGAGAGGCGCTACTCTCTGTGCCATTTCTTTATCGTCTTTCATGAAAGCATTGCAGGTTATATTGATATCCTCACGAACTGCCTCCATAACAACATTCAGCTCATCCCAAGCTTCCTGTGAAAAATTCGTATGGTTATCATGCATTTCATTGGACATATGAGCAATGTAAGAAGCATGATCACCGATACGCTCAAAGTCATTGATCGTATGCAGATACAGTGAAGTCTGTCTTGTCTGTGCAGAATTCATCTCTCTCTTTGTCAGCTGGATCAGATACTCTCCTAGACGACTTTCATACTTGTCGATCAGATCCTCTTTTCGCTGAACCTTATCATACTTATCCTGCTGATAATCATTCAGAAGATTCATGGCTCTGTTGACATTCTTACGGAGCTTCTTGGACATTCCGTTCATTACACGGTGACACTGTGCGATAGCAAGGGCCGGGTAATTCAGAAGACGCTCTTCCAGAAGATCAAAGTCTGCCTCATCTTCCAGATCTTCTTTGTCATCCTTCACAAGCCAGCATACCAGCTTCTCGATCTTTGGAATGAATGGAAACAGCACGATAACCGTTGCCAGACGGAACACCGTATTCAAAAGTGCGATCGCTACCGGTGTCATGGTCATATCCATAAATGTAAAATGTACAAACGCATTCACGGTATAAAAGATCACTGACCAGAGGATCAGACCAAACAGGTCATTGATCAGATATACAAGAGCAGTTCTTTTACCGTTCTTATTTGCTCCGATGGCTGAGATCAGAACTGGACATGCAGCACCAACACCGATACCAAGAACGATCGGAAATGCACTTGCAAATGTCAGGATACCGGTTACGGAAAGAGCCTGGAGCACACCGACTGTTGCAGACGCACTCTGGAGTACCGCAGTAAAAGCGATACCTACGAGAATACCTGCGATCGGATTGGAAAACATAGTCAGCATCTTGATGAACATCGGACTCTCACGCAATGGAGATACCGCACCACTCATCATCTGCATACCTGTCATCAGGATCGCAAAACCAAGCATGATATTTCCCACATTCTTATGTAAGGTACGCTTACAGAACATACGGAAAATAATACCAACTACAGCCACAACCGCAGAAATAGTTGCTGTAGAAAGAACACTGGCGATTCCATTGGATCCTTCAATATAAGAAAGACATAAGATCCAGCCAGTAATACTGGTTCCGATATTGGCTCCCATGATGATACCGATCGCCTGTTTCAGTTTCATCATACCGGAGTTTACAAAACCGATCACCATAACTGTCGTCGCAGAAGACGACTGGATCACACTGGTAACACCAGTACCAAGTGCGACACCCTTCAGCGGAGTATTGGTCATCTTATAAAGAAATGCTTCCAGCTTATTACCAGCTGCCAGCTTCAGACCATCGCCCATTAGGGACATACCAAACAAAAATAATGATACTCCACACAACAAAGATAAGATCATTGAAAAAATTGCCATAATTTTCTCCTTTGTCATACTCGCTTCCTGTCATAATTTGTCAGGAGCCATGTTATCCTGAAAATGCAACTTTACATTTCCTTAATCTGGATTTTTCTTATTTTTAACATTTTCCCATTTATTATGCCACATCAATTTCCATATTACAACAACAGATTTATTTCGAAAATAAAAAAATTCGAAGGCAGCGGATCATCTTCTAAAACTCTGCCTTCGAAATGAGTATTTTTGAGTTATTTTTCACAAAATTTTCTATTTTTCCAGGCGCATCAGCATATCATCCAAAATATCTTCCAAATACCCTCCCGTTGTTTTTTCCCCTTCTTTTTTTATCTGGAGCATCGCTTTCAAATCTTCATCGGACAGGCAGATGATCAGTTTCCCGCTTTCCCGTAGACTTCCCCGTGCAGCCATTTTCGCATGTTTATCCGCTCCTTTTCTGGAAATAATGATCGCAACTTTGCGGAGAGCTTTTTCGTACAGATATTTTTCTGTAGTGTAAATTTCCCTCTGAGTAATAGGCTTTTCATAGTTTTTAAACTCGAACACGATATACTTCGTAGAAAAATACTTACAGATCGTGTCAAAAAAATCCTGTGTCACCCCGTTTTTGATCTTACAGCACATGTCAAAACGATACAGATTTTCCTCTGTTGTCTTCTGCTGCTCCCACAAAGTCAGATATTCTCCAAGGATATATTTCAGAATAGAAACACAAAGTTCCTCATATTTCTTGAAAGCTGCACTACCGGTCTCCAACACTTTTAACTGCGCTATATATCTGTCAGCAACCGATTCCGGATCCGTATTCTCCATCTGGCTGCTTTCCTCAAAGATAAAAGGCTCCGGTCTCTCCGGTTCTATGTTTTCCACCGAATAATTCAGAATCGAGATCAGTTCGTTCTTCAGTTCCGGATAGTCCTCAAAGAGCCACAGCACATTTCGGATGTCCCAGACATATCCAAGCTTCGCCTCTTCGTACTTTCTCTTAGTCTCATCAGAGACCAGATTCGCCACTACACAGATATTTTGTAATGGCAGATCCTTTTTCTGATCTGACACTGCTTTTCCAACCAGACGGCTATAACTCTGCAACCGTTTAAGTGTAGCGATTTCTTTGGAATCACTGTACATTCTGGTCATAAAGACCCATTCATCGCTTTGGAAAGAAACCCCTTTATATGTAAGGTATTTTTCAAAAAGCTGCTTAAAGCGGGCCATATTTTCCCAGTTTTTCATCTGCACATCACCCTCTGAATTTATATAGGGTTCTACGCAGAGATTGCGAACGACCTGTTCTGTCACTTTTATGTTCGGCGCATATATCAGGCTTCTGTACATCCGGCTTTTGTTTGGCACAGAACGTGGAAAATCTTCCGGAAATCCCTTTAATCTGGCTATTTCTTTGTGTGTGATCTTATGATAGACGCCATGGATACGGATCAGCGGCATTTTTATCAGATTCAGACGAACCTGCCCGGATTCCCGATAACCACCTTTTTCCCAACACAAAACGCTGTCGCCGGCATGCGAAGCATCTATCTTCTCTTTCGCAAAATCAATCCTGTAATACCAGGAATCCTGTGGATTCATTTCCACCCAGCCATCCAGCAGGATACTACTCTTGTGGAACTGCACCGGCATGATCATATCCGAAGCATTCACTCTTTTTAAAACAATATATGCAAATTCTTCCCGCAGCGGAAATGCAGTAACCTCCGAACTCTGGATATTTTTATGCGTGATATGGTATCCATATTCTTGCAGCTGAAAAATGTGTTCCTTTATGAACCCCTTCCATAATTGCTTTTTCATAACAAAAAGAATGGCCGGCGGTCGTCTTCTTTGCACCAGGGTCAAACTATAAAACACCTCTTCTGCTTTCGACTGCGTCAGATCAAAAGCCCAGACATCACTGTCCGGAACTGTGGCAGGATCTATGGAAGAAAGGCTGCATGCAGTTACATTTTGACTTATATTTTCCTGATAGATCTCTATCACTTTTCTGTCCGGCTCATATGCTTTCAAAATCTCATAACCGGCATTTTGAAAACCAAGAGTCAGCGCACCGATACCGGCATTAAAGATCACCACTGTATTCTTCATATATTTTTTCCTATCTTATTATTTGTACTGTGACAGCAGCTCCAAAAGCTTACCACTGTTGATTGGTTTGTTATAATTGATCCCCACAAGCCAGGATATTCCCTGTACATTTCTGTAAAGACTCCGGATAATTTTTCTCCTTTATCTGCTCTATGGCTGTCCGGGCACTCTGGTTTCAGTTCAATCTCCTCTCTGGCACTACCGGCATAAGCATGTACCCGTCACCCCTTCTTAATATCCCCTGAAAAGCAAAATAATTTCACAGCATCATATGTCTATATGATACCATGAAACTATTTTTGCGTAAAGATTTTATAAAAAAGCCTCAGAGTATTTTCGCATATACATACTCTGAGGCTTTCTCTATAGTCCATATATATTTTTTACTCCACTGTCACGCTCTTCGCCAGATTTCGTGGCTTATCCACATCCAGGCCTTTGGCTACGCTTACGTAGTAGCCAGAAGCTGAAGCGGGATCACTGCCAGGGATGTTGCAAAGTGCGGGTCTGTTTTCGGGATGTAGACGGTGAAATCTGCGGTATCCTCGATATTGTAATTGCCAAATGTGGTCAGGCCCATAAGGTAGGCGCCACGGCTCTTACACTCAACCATATTGCTGACGGTTTTTTCGTAGAGATCCGGCTGGGTCAGCACACCGATCACAAGAGTCCCGTCTTCGATCAGGGAGATCGTTCCGTGTTTCAGCTCTCCGGCAGCATAGGCTTCAGAATGAATGTAACTGATCTCTTTCATCTTCAGACTGCCCTCCAGGCTGATAGCGTAATCAATTCCTCTTCCTACAAAGAAAGCATCTTTTACATTTGCCTGTTTTGAGGCAAACCACTGGATACGCTCCTTATCTTCCAGGATCTTACAGATCTTATCCGGAAGCGTCTGCAGTTCGCTGATATAATTGCTGTAGGCTTCTTCTGTGATCGTTCCTCTTACCATTGCAAACTGGATCGCAAGTGTATAAGCTGCGATCAGCTGTGTGCTGTACGCCTTGGTAGTAGCTACAGAAATCTCCGGTCCGGCCAGAGTATAAAATACATTATCAGCCTCACGTGCAATGGAAGATCCCACTACATTAACGATTCCCAGTGTACGAATACCATTTTCCTTGCATTTACGAAGTGCTGCAAGACTGTCTGCTGTTTCACCGGACTGGCTGATGATCACTGCAAGGCTGTTGGTGTTAAGGGCCATTTTTCGGTAACGGAATTCGGAAGCGAGCTCTACCCTTACCGGGATCTGTGCAAGATCCTCGATCACATACTGTGCTGCCATTCCTACATGATAAGCGGAGCCGCAAGCTATGATATAGATCTGCTGGATATTCCGGATGCTTTCTTCTTCCAGGCCAACTTCACTGAGGTCGATCTTTCCATCCTTGAGCACGGAATTCAACGTATCCAGTACTGCCTTTGGCTGTTCATGGATCTCCTTCATCATGAAATGCTCATATCCGGCTTTTTCTGCTGCTTCTGCATCCCACTCAATGGTTTTCAGCTCTTTCTCGATCTCATCTCCATCAAGATTGTAGAAGGTGACTTCGCCTTTTTTCACACGCGCCATCTCCAGATTGCCGATATAATATACATTGCGGGTGTACTTCAGGATCGCCGGTACATCAGAAGCGATAAAAGATTCATCTTCTGCCACTCCAAGGATCATGGGGCTGTCTTTTCTGGCTACATAAATCTCACCCGGATAATCCTTGAACATGATCGCAAGGGCATAAGAACCACGGATACGTACCATGGAATGTGTGATGGCATCCACCGGTGTTCCCTCATATTTCTTGTAATAGTAATCGATCAGCTTGACTGCTACCTCGGTATCTGTCTCAGAATAAAAGGTATAACCCTTACGGGTAAGCTTATTTTTCAGTTCCTGATAGTTCTCAATGATGCCGTTGTGGACTGCTACGATATTACCGTCGTCTGTCATATGCGGATGTGCATTGTTCTCAGAAGGTTCACCATGAGTTGCCCATCTGGTATGACCGATACCACAGGTTCCCGGTACAGTCTCTCCGCCGTTTGTCTTTTCTGACAGAACTTTCAGTCTTCCCTTGGCTTTGATCACTTCCGTCTCGTCCTCGCCGTCACGTACGGCGATTCCAGCGGAATCATATCCTCTGTATTCCAGCTTGGAGAGTCCATCTAAAAGGATCGGAGCTGCCTGGTGTCTACCTGTAAATCCTACAATTCCACACATATTTATCTGTCCTTTCTGTCTATGCAGGTATTTTCGCAAAAGACCGGGCTGTTACATCATATGCAACAGTCCGGTCAGAAGTTTCAGTTATTGCAATATAACACGTCCTACAGTATAGCACGTACCACTCTCGGTTTGCAACCCGCTTTTTCCAGAGCTGCAACGATCTGATTCTTATGATCTGTTCCGAATGCTTCCATAGTGATCCGAAGTTCTACGGCTGCATTTCGGTTGGTACTTACAAACTGGTTATGATCCAGTTTGATAACATTACCCTGATTTTCAGCGATCACACTTGCAACACGTACCAGTTCACCTGGCTTATCCGGAATAAGTACGGATACGGTAAAGATACGGTCACGCTGGATCAGTCCGTGCTGTACAACCGATGACATGGTGATCACATCCATATTTCCACCGCTTAAGATGGAAACGATCTTCTTATTCTTTACATCCAGATGACGGAGAGCTGCTACAGTAAGAAGTCCTGAGTTCTCTACGATCATCTTGTGGTTTTCTACCATATCAAGAAAAGCCACGATCAGCTCATCATCATCGATGGTAATGATATCGTCCAGATTTTCCTGGATATATGGGAAGATATTTTTTCCCGGAGTCTGTACTGCAGTACCATCTGCGATAGTATTTACGTGAGGAAGCGTTACGACCTCCCCTTTCTCCAGGGATGCCTTCATACATGCTGCGCCTGCCGGCTCAACACCGATGACTTTGATGTGTGGGTTCAGAAGCTTCGCAAGTGTAGAGACACCTGTAGCAAGTCCGCCCCCTCCGATCGGTACCAGAATGTAATCTACAAGCGGAAGTTCCTGTACGATCTCCATGCGATAGTTCCCTGACCGGTTGCTACTGCCGGATCGTCAAATGGATGGATAAAGGTATATCCTTTTTCTTCTGCAAGGGCAAGTGCGTGTGCGCAGGCTTCGTCATACACGTCGCGTGAAGGATAACCTCCGCACCGTAACTCTTGGTGCGCTCTACCTTGATCAGTGGTGTGGTAGTTGGCATGACAATGACTGCTTTTACTCCATATTTATGTGCAGCATAAGCAACACCCTGGGCATGATTTCCTGCAGATGCAGTGATCAGACCTTTGTTCCTCTCTTCGTCAGAAAGTGTGCTGATCTTGTAATATGCGCCACGCACCTTATATGCACCGGTACGCTGCATATTCTCTGGCTTCAGATAAACCTTATTTCCCGTCATATCTGAGAAATAACTGCTGTATATCAGCTTTGTTTCCTGTGTCACTTCTTTTACTTTTGCTGCCGCTTCCTCAAAGCTCTCTAATGTAAGCATTTGTATTTAGCTCCTTTCTTCTACGTCAAAGAGGGCGTTTACAAATGCGTCTGCATCAAATTTCTGCAGGTCATCGATACTTTCGCCTACTCCGATGTATTTTACTGGTATGTCAAGCTCAGACTGGATCGCTACTGCGATTCCGCCCTTGGCTGTACCATCAAGTTTGGTAAGAATGATTCCGGTAACGTTTGCGACCTCGGCAAACTGTCTTGCCTGGGAAAGCGCATTCTGGCCCGTGGTTCCGTCAAGAACTACCAGCGTTTCCAAATATGCTTCCGGATACTCACGTTCCAGAATACGGTAAATCTTGCGAAGCTCTTCCATAAGGTTTTTCTTATTATGAAGTCTTCCTGCGGTATCGCAGATCAGAATATCTGCATTTCTGGCTTTGGCTGCTGCCACGGCATCATAGACAACAGATGCCGGATCTGCTCCGTCCTGGCCGCCGATGATCTCAACGCCTGCACGGTTAGCCCACTGTGTCAGCTGCTCCCCGGCTGCCGCACGGAAGGTATCTGCTGCTCCGAGGATGACCTTTTTTCCCTGATCTTTTAATTTACCGGCCAGCTTGCCTACAGAGGTAGTCTTACCTACTCCGTTGACACCGATCACAAGGATCACGGATTTCCGGTTCTCAAACTCATATTCTGTGCTTTCTACCTGCATCTGTTTTTTGATGCTGTCGATCAGAAGCTGTTTGCACTGGGACGGCTCCTTGATATGCTGCTCAGCAACCTGCTCCTTTAAATGCTCCAGAATGGAGGTGGTTGCGTTAATGCCGATATCTCCCATGATCAGGATCTCTTCCAGTTCTTCATAAAAATCATCATCAATACTGGAAAAACCGCTGAAAATGGAATCAAAGCCGGCAACGATATTGTCTCGCGTTTTGGTAAGTCCGCTTACCAGACGTTTAAAAAATCCTTTTTTTTCTTCTGCCATACTGATTCATCCCCTCTGCTACTGGGTAAGCTGGTTCTCTACTAAATCTACGGATACCAGCGTGGATACCCCTTTTTCCTGCATGGTAATTCCATAAAGCCTGTCTGCTGCATTCATGGTACCACGTCTATGTGTTATTATAATAAATTGTGTGTTCTTCGTCAACTTCTGAAGATATCCCGCAAAACGTCCTACATTGGAATCATCCAGTGCAGCCTCGATCTCATCCAGAAGACAGAATGGTGAAGGCTTCAGATTCTGGATAGCAAAAAGAAGTGCAATGGCTGTCAGTGCTTTTTCTCCACCGGAAAGCTGCATCATGTTCTGAAGTTTTTTTCCGGGCGGCTGGGAAATGATCCGGATCCCTGCCTCAAGGATATCCTCGTCTTCCGCAAGTTCCAGAGTTCCCCGGCCTCCGCCGAACAGTTCTTTGAAGGCTTTATCAAATTCTTTCTGGATCTCTCCGAATTTTTCGCTGAACTGCTTCCGCATGCCTCATCCAACTCCTGGATGATCTGTTCCAGCGTTTTTTCCGCTTCCAAAAGATCGTTGTACTGACCGCTTAAGAACGTATGCCGTTCCAGAAGTTCTTTGTAATCCTCAATGGCATTGACGTTGACAGAGCCAAGAGCTCGGATCTCGTCCTTTAATTTATGGATCTGCTGCTTCATCACATGCCTGTCATTCATTTCTTCTTTCCTGTACTGCAAGGCATTATTCGGAGTGATCTCGTATTCTTCCCACATATAGGAAATCCTTGCTTCCCGGTTCTCTTCGATCTTTTCTGCCTGAGTCTTCAGTCGGAAGCATTCTTTGTCCAGAAGACTGATCTGGCCAGACAGCTCATCACGCTTTTCAAAAAACTCCTTATGGCTTTTTGTGCGCTCTTCCTTTTCCTGCTGCCATTTTTCCAGCTGTTTTGCAGCCGCCTCTTCTTTTGCGGCAAAGCCTTCGATCTCCTTACGGACCTTGTCGATCGTCTTTCTCTTTTCTGCAGTTTCCTGGCTGCCTTTTTCCAGAGAATCCAGAATTTCTTCCCTCTCTTTCGAAAGAACTTCGATCTCCTCTTTCAGACGCCGCAGATTTTCCTTTATGAAGCTTTCCTTCTGCTGGGATGCAGATGCGTCAAGGCGGATCCTTTCCAGCTTCTCTGAAGTCTCCGCTTCGTCCTTTTTCCAGTCCTCCAGCTCCTTCTGCCGGGTCTCGATAAACGTTTCCAGCTCTTCCTCATCCCTTTTGGATGCTTCAAGTTCCTGCGTGATCTTTATGTTATCTGCCTGCATGTCTCTTGCCTGAAGACGGATCTCCTCCTGCTCACTCTCGATCCTGGTATAACCGCCGCGGATCTCCTCCGCTTTTTTCTCCAGCTGTTCAATGTTCAACCTGGCTGTATTCTGCTGAATGGATTGTTCCTGAAATTTCTGCTGCAGCACCGCCACAGTATCACGCATCTCATTTCTTCTGCTGCGGTTATCTTCCATGGACTGTCGGATCTCATGATACCCGGCTGCCAGCTCTTTTACCTTCTTTTCCAGTTCCTCGATCTCACGACGACGTCCAAGAAGATTGCTGTTGTTCTTAAAAGCTCCACCGGTCATGGAACCGCCTGGACTTAAGGATTCTCCCTCCAACGTTACCATACGGATACTGTGTCGGTATTTTCTGGCAATGGCAATAGCATGATCGATATGATCCACCACCAGCACTCTGCCAAGAAGATACCCGATCAGACCGTCATATTCCTTCTCTGCAGTTACCAGCCACTGGCAAGACCAATAGCTCCCGGTTCGTTCAAAGCACCTCTCTGATTAAACTCGCCTCTTGAAGAAATGCTGTTTAACGGGAGAAAAGTCGCACGACCATACCGGTTTTTCTTCAGGAATTCGATCATCTGCTTAGCAGTCTGCTCGTTATCCGTAACGATATTCTGAATACTTCCGCCAAGAGCTGTCTCAATAGCGATCTCATAATTTTTTTCAACGTGAATGATATCCGCCACTACGCCACGGATCCCAGGAACATGATTCTTCTGTTCCATGACACGGCGGATACTGTTTCCATATCCATCATAACGTTCTGTGATATTGCGGAGGGATTCCAGTCTGGATGCCTCTCTATGATAGGACGTCTGTTCCTTTTCCAGCTGTGTATTCTGCTGTTTAAGGGTTTCCTGGATGGCATGTATCTCTTTTGTAAGACGGCTGCCTTCTTCTCTGGTTTCCTGAATGGCCTTCGTGATAGTGTCGTATTCCTTCTGTGCCTGATCGATCGCTGACTGCTGCTCCTCTTCCTGGGTTTTCAGGGAAAGGATCCTCTGACTGATTCCTGCTTTCCGGATATCCAACTGCTCCTTCATGGCATCAAAACGCTGTGCCTTACCTTTGGTGTTTGCACGGGAATTAAGGATCTCAATGATCTCATTCTTACCATCTTCCACTGCCTGAGTGCATTCTTCGATGCTGCTCTGGATATTGTCCATTTTTTTCTGCTCGTCAGCAAGTTTTCTGTCGATCTCCCGTAAATTTGCCTGAAGATCTGCTTTTTGCTCTTCCAGAGCTTCCTGGTCTGCAGATTTTTTCTCCGTATCTTCCTGAACTGCTAAAAGACGGCTGCGATAATGACTGTCATTCTGCTCTCCTGCCAGGATCTGTTCATGAAGAACATTGATCTCACCGGACAGCTGTTGTTTACGGATAGCACGATCCCGGCTTTCTTCCCGCAACGCATCCATCCGCTCATTCAGCTCTTCCAGTATTTTTTCCAGACGTTCATATTCATCCTTGGTACGACTATGAGCATCCTGGGCTTCTTTTAACTGATTTTCTGCGATCCTGGTTTTTTCTTCCAGCTCGCGGATCAGATTTCCGGTGTGTTCATATTCCAGGAGGAACATATTTATATCCAGCTCTTTCAGATTTTCTCTTTTTGCCAGATATATTTTTGCAGTCTCAGACTGACGTTCCAGCGGTTCCAGCTGCTTAGTCAGCTCACTTAAGATGTCCGTGACACGGACCAGATTCTGTTGTTCTTCCTCAAGCTTCTTCAGTGTGGTATTTTTTCGTCTTTTAAATTTGACGATCCCGGCTGCCTCGTCAAAAAGCTCTCGGCGTTCTTCGGGTTTTCCACTTAAGATCTTATCGATCTGACCCTGTCCGATGATGGAATATCCTTCTTTTCCGATACCGGTATCATAGAACATCTCATTGATGTCCTTTAAACGACAGGAGCTGCCGTTGATGCGGTATTCGCTCTCACCGGAACGATACAGTCTTCTGGTAACGGTTACTTCTTCAAAATCCACCGGGAGCTTGTGATCGCTGTTATCAAGTGTAATAGCCACGGACGCAAAGCTCAGAGGCTTGCGAAGCTCCGTTCCTGAAAAGATAACATCCTGCATATTCCCGCCTCGAAGCTGCTTGGCGCTCTGTTCTCCCAGAACCCAGCGGACTGCATCACCAACATTACTTTTTCCGCTGCCGTTGGGTCCTACGATGCCGGTGATCCCGTTATGAAATTCAAAATTTATTTTCTGTGCAAAGGATTTAAATCCCTGCACCTCTATATTTTTCAGATACATTGGCCACCTGCTGTTATTTTATACTGCGTATTGCCTCTAGGGCTGCAGCCTGTTCTGCTGCCTTTTTTGTATGGCCGGTTCCGGTTCCCATACTTTTTCCATTGATCAGCGCCTCCACAGTAAAGCTCTTGCTGTGGTCCGGTCCCTCTTCTTTCAGAAGACGATATTCCACCGGATGATTTCCGCCTTCCTGTACCATTTCCTGAAGCACTGTCTTGCTGTCATAAAAAATCCTCTTATCCTCCAGATCGTTCAGGATAAATTTCATAACAAAAGCCTGTGCCGGTTCAAATCCACCGTCCAGATACATAGCCCCGATCAGAGATTCCAGGGCATCAGAAACGATGGAATCTCTTTTACGACCGCCCATCATTTCCTCACCTCTTCCAAGGAGGATAAACTCCGGAAGCCCGAATTCTCTTGCACAGTAGGCAAGACTCTTTTCACATACCATGCTGGCACGTTTCTTGGTCAACTCACCTTCCTGATTATTCCGGAATTTTTTGTACAGGAAATCACTGCTGATCAGCTCCAGCACCGCATCTCCAAGAAACTCCAGACGCTCATTGCATCCAAGCTTTCCAAGATGTTTTTCGTTGGCATAGGAGCTGTGTGTCATTGCCTGCTCCAGTAAAGATTTTGCGGTAAACTGGTATCCGATAGTCTGCTCCAGCTTTTTTAAATTATTTTCCATTTCTTCTTCCCTTCGTTACTCGGCGAAGAGTCTCCACTGCATCGCCGACAGTAACGATCTCCTCGGCTTCCTCCGGGGCGATACGAACATCAAAAGTTTCCTCCAGATCAATAAGAATCTGAAAAAAATCCAGAGAATCCACTCCCAGATCATCCACAAAGGTAGTTTTTTCTGTAATGGCATCCATATTTCTTCCCAGAGTTTTTTCGATGATAGTCTTCAGCATTTCCAGTTCCACGACTGTTCGCCTCCTGTTCTGTCTGTAATATTTCCGGCAATCCCGGTTTTATTTTTTTTCGCTTTTTTCTTCTGCCTGTGCTTTCTGCTCAGCTGCTATAAACTCCTCGATCTTTTCATTGATCTTCTCTTCCTTAAACTGCTCGCACTGAAAGATCGCATGACGGATTTCTACGCTTTTGGCACTTCCGTGGCTTTTGACCACAAGACCTTTCAGACCAAGAAGCGGTGCTCCGCCATATTCACTGGCATCAAATGATTTTAAGGTTTCCTTAAGAGCAGGTTTTACCATCAGAGCTCCCATTTTACTGCGAATGTTTGTCATCATACCTTTTTTGATCATAGATATCAGAGTAGCTCCAACACCTTCATAAAGCTTGAGGATCACATTTCCTACAAAAGCTTCACAGACTACTACATCTGCATAACCTGACGGGATATCTCTCGCCTCAATGCTTCCGATAAAATTGATATCCTTACATGCTTTTAACAGAGGGAATGTAGCCTTTACCAGCGCATTGCCCTTTTCTTCCTCAGCACCGTTATTAACGATAGCAACTCTCGGTTTCTTAATACCCACTACATTTTCCATATAGATGGAACCCATCTGCGCAAACTGTACCAGATGATCTGGTCTCGCATCTACATTGGCACCACAGTCGATCAGAAGGGAAACGCCCTTTGCCGTAGGGATCAGCGGAGCAAGAGGTGGTCTCCGGATCCCTTGGATCCTGCCTACGATCACCTGCCCCCCTACCAGTACCGCACCTGTGCTTCCAGAGGAAACAAAGGCATCGGCCTCCTGTTTTTTTACAAGATTTAATCCCACTACAATAGAGGAATCTTTCTTTTTCTGGATAGCCATGACCGGAGGTTCCGCAGTCTCGATCACCTGAGACGCATGCACCACACGGATCCTGTCCTTAGGATAATCCGGGTATTTCCGAAGCTCTGCTTCGATCACATCCTGTACTCCTGTAAGGATGACCTGGATGTTCTCTTTTTCTTTCACAGCTTCCACTGCGGCTTTTACCGGTTCCTCGGGAGCATTGTCACCACCCATTGCATCTACAACGACTTTTACCATTTCTGACATATGTTGTCCTTTCTCTGTCCGAAATCTTTTCGGAATGCATATGGTACACTGTAGTGAAAATCCTCATACACATCCGTATAAGGATTTTCATTGCAGAGTACCAAAAGTTAAGCGGATATTCGAAATCCGCATTCGCTACCTACTCATAACCGAATAACTGCTTTGCAGTTTATCCGGTTAACGTACCGTTATTTATGATACTAGAGTTTTGCCTGAGAAGTCAATATCTTTTACTCTTTCTGATTTTCAATCTGTTCTGCAAGATCATTTAAATATACCCAGCGATCCATTTTTTCGTCCAGCTTCTGCTGGATTTCCTGCTGCTCGTCGGAAAGCTCCCTGAGTTTTCCCGCATTTGTGGCATTGGCAGCCATCTCTTTGTCAATCTGCTCCAGACGTTCTTCCAATGCTGCGATGTCATCGTCAATAGTGTCAAATTCTTTCTGTTCTTTATAGGTGAATTTCAGTTTCTGTTTCCGGTTCTGTTTCCAGGTATCTGCAGCGGATTTCTTTTTCTCAGGCTCAGCTGTTTCTCCCTGTACTGTACCGCCATTCATATCTGAACGCGTTTCCAGAGACTGTCCCTTTCTTTCCTTTGCTTCCAGATAATCCGTATAACCGCCCTCATACTGGACAAGCCGGCCATCTCCCTCAAATGCCATAATACGGTTCACCACATTATCCAGGAAATAGCGGTCATGGGACACCGTGATCACGATGCCGGAAAAAGAATCCAGATAGTCCTCAAGAATGGTCATGGTGGGAATATCAAGATCATTTCCGGGCTCATCAAGAAGAAGAACATTTGGCGCTCCATCAGAACCTTCAAAAGATACAGTCTTCGCTTCTCACCTCCGGAAAGCTTCTCCACCGGAGTGTACTGCATGGCCGGATCAAAAAGAAATCTCTCAAGCATCTGGGAAGCTGTGATCCTTCCTTCTTTTGTCGGAACATATTCCGCCACCTCACGGATATAATCGATCACCCGCTGTCTTCCATCCATATCCGGAACGTTTTGGGCAAGATACCCGATACGGATCGTTTCTCCGATCTGAATCTCTCCGGAATCCGGCAAGATCAGTCCATCTGCCATTTTAAGAAGTGTGGACTTACCGCAGCCATTTGGTCCGATGATCCCGAGACGCTGATCACGAAGAACAATATGATCAAAATCATTGATCAAAAGACGACCTTCGATGGTTTTACTTACATGATGAAACTCTATGGTTTTCTTTCCCATACGGGTCTCAATGGAATCCATTTCCACATTCTGCTCTTTCAGCGGGGTTTTTCCCGCCTTCAGTGCTTCCAAACGGTCAAGCCTTGCTCTCTGTTTTGTACTTCTGGCACGACAGCCTCTTGCTGCCCATTCCAGTTCCATCCGAAGTACACTGCGGCGCTTCCGGTCACTGGCAAGCTCCATTTCCTCTCTCTGCGCTTTCAGCTCCAGAAATCTGGAATAATCTCCTGCATAGGAATATAATTTTCCGTGGCTGATCTCCAGGATCCGGTTTGCCACACGATCCAGGAAATAACGGTCATGAGTGACCATGATCACCGTCCCACGAAAATTCCGGAGAAAATCTTCCAGCCATATGACCATTTCTCCGTCCAGATGGTTGGTAGGCTCATCCAGGATCAGAATGTCAGCCGGATTTAAAAGCATCCTTGCCAGCGCCACTCTTTTCTTTTCACCACCGGAAAGATTATCCATATTGATATTCTGATCGGTAATACCAAGTGTATTCAGCATGCGTCTGGCCTCACTTTCGGTACTCCAGTCCTTCTGCCATTTGCCTTCTGCCACATAGTCCAGAATGGTCGTATGCTGCGGAAATTCCGGAGTCTGGGGAAGCCAGCTGATCCGGATCCCGTTCTGGGTGATCACCTGCCCTTCGTCCGGTTCTTCCTCTCCAGCGATCACGCGGAGCAAAGTAGTTTTACCGGTTCCGTTTACACCGATGATACCTATTTTTTCTCCCTGATCGATGCCGCAGGAGATATCATCAAATATCACCTTATCTCCAAAAATTTTGTGGATATGTTCTATATTAAGAATGTTCATGCGCATTTTCTCCGTTTTCTTCCAAAGTATATAAAAATCATTTCCATGATAGCGAATTTCCACGATTCCGTCAAGAATCACTGTTATGACAGGGGAAAGGGCTGTACCTCAAATCTAGAAGTACAGCCCTCTTGGGGGATTGTTTTTTATCTGGATCTTGGTCAACAGTTTCTGGTGTCGCCAGCTGCTGCCCTTATTTTTCGTATATCCACCGCCTTTCGTATCTTTTGACGCTATTGTAAAAAAAATATCAGGAAATGACAACAGACCTGTGACAAAATGACAGTTTCCATGAAATATGACATTTTTTATGTTAAATATCTGCTAAAACCACGTTCGTTCCTGACAATTTTCTACACAATACGTCATTTCAGGCAAAAATCCGATATTGGATATACACCAAAGTTATGATATACTATTTTTACTACTCTTTTATAAACCGGAGGTTATATTATTTTGAATATTGCAATTATTGATGACATCTCAACGGATGCAGAAGCCCTGAAGAATATCGCTGTTTCCTATTTTGAGAAAAAACAGATCCGGGCAGAAATCTGTCATTTCTTCAGCGCAGAAGAATTTTTTGAAGATTATCAGCCCGGAAAATTTCGGATCCTGTTCCTGGATATTTATATGGACGGAATGACAGGTATGGAAGCTGCGCGCAGGATCCGAAGACAGTCCGATAGCTGCATCCTTGTTTTTGTCACTACCAGCAGTGATTTTGCTGTGGAAAGCTATGATGTAGGAGCCTCCTATTATCTTCTGAAACCATTTCAGCCAGAAAAACTCTGTTCCATTCTGGATTCCTTTCAATCCAGGCATTTACTGGCATCCCGTTACATTGAAGTCGTTTCTGACCGGGTTCCCATCCGGGTCCCTCTGCGCAGCATTTTATATGCAGATACATTCCGAAATGCAGTGTGCCTTCATACCGACGCCGGTCCGGTCCGTTCTTATCTTACCTTTCACAAATTTGAGGAGCAGATCCGGGACTGTCCCAATTTTCTCTCCTGTTATCGTGGCTGTGTCGTTAATATGGATCGTATACAGGAAGCTTCTGAAGAAGGCTTCCTTCTGGACAACGGGGAGGTCGTCCAGATCCGGAAACGTGGCTCTTCTGCTATCCGTAAAGCCTATCTTCAGTATCTCTTTGCGTCAGATGAAGAAATATCTCAGCTTTAAAAATGCCATTTTCAGACTGAAAATCCGCAAATCCTCCATAACGTGCCGCAATTTCCATGATCGACGCAGTTCCGATCCCCTGTCCGGAATGCTTACCTGAAAAAAATCCTGTTTTATTTCTGCGTAAGGGATCTGTGCAGCTGTTCTCTTCTTTTATAAGAAGTTTATTACTTCTGGTACGTATCTGTACACGGACAAATCTGGAACTGCCTTTCGGACAAAGCTGTGCCGCTTCTATGGCATTTTCCAGAAGATTTCCAAAGAGACGACAAAAATCTGTATCCTGGATCCCTGTTTTTTCCGGTGCCTCTACCTGACACTGAAAAACGATCCCGTTTTTTCTGCATAATTCTTCATAATAATGTAAGATCGCATCGGCAACCTGATTTTTACAGTAAGAATGATAGGTCAAACGTTCCTGAAATTCCCGGGTATACCGGCAAAGGTATTTCTGCATTTCTCCATACTGCTCACGTTCCAGTAATGCAGACAGAACACGAAGGTGCTGACGCATATCATGACGGACACGGCTGGTTTCTTCCATCTGTTCTTTTAATCGTTCGTAATGATTTTTCTGGGCAAGGAGACGAAGTTCAGTCTGATGACTGTATACCTCATAAGTCAGACGGATCTTATATGCTTCTGACAGGTCTCTCCACAGAACACAGCCAAACGCAGCTGTCAGTATCAGCCCACCTGTCTCCGGGAAACCTCCTCCCAAAATCGGCTCATAAAGATACCCTATCCGATCTGCCACAAGGGAACAGGCATAAATCGTTGTTCCCACCAAAACGATCTTTCCATATCTGCAATCTGTTTCTCCAAAAGTATTGAGCAGCATATAGATCGCTGCCACCCATTTGACTGCTTCACTGATCCAGACAACATCATAAAGAAGCCTGGCTGAAGGAAGTATATCCGCAAAAATCTCCAGAAAGAAAGCTACTACGATCCAGAGATTGATCAAAAGAAACAGATATATGCCCCTTTTTTTTCCTATAATACAATCCTCAAGCCGGATCATGCAGGAAAGGATCAGATAATAGATCATAGTTTCCAGGGCATACCAGGGCTTTGTGGAAAGAAGAAAAAAATTATGTACCAGGGAGCATAACGAATATCCTGCCACACAGAGACAGACCAGATTAAAAATAGCAAATTCTTTTGTCCTGGTTCTGACATGTACCATAAGAGTCCCAAACATGATACAGATACAGAACGCAATGGCACAGCCGCTTCCGAGTACCCGCAGTCCTCTCTGTATGCTTACACGGACCGGAGATCCCAAAACCGGAATAGCCTGGATTCCGGATCTGATATGGCTTTTGTCTGCTACTGCTATGACAATCTCTACAACCCCGGATCCCTGAAACGTAAAAACACGGTTCATGACCCGGTCCATATAGGTTTTTTCGTCAGGATCCCCCACTTCCCCGGCCAGTTCTCCATTGATATAGATTCGGTATGCGGAAAAAACCTCCGCCATAGATATCGCCCAGATTTTTTCCTCTTCGGGCAGGATCAGAAACATCCGGTATGTCCCACATCCATACGTAGAAGCCTCTTTATTCCCCAGTTCCATTTCATTACGTTCTCCGATCGAAATATAACAACTGTAATATCCTGGATCCTTTTTCAGCATCTCAGGTGTAAGCAGCTTTCCCGGAAAATATTGCCATTCCCTGGCAAGATAATGTAGCTTTGCCGCCGCATCTTTATCATCCAGACAAAGGATTCCCTGAATGGCTGCTCGCCTTTCGCTGTATATTCATTATTTATGAGATACATCATAAAAAAAGCAGTCATAGATAATACCACAGTAAGTCCAAAGATCAGGATCCATTGCCTACTTTTCTCCTTTATGACTGTCACCTCGCTTTCCGGATCTGCTTCGGATTCCTACGATCAGCACTGTTATCATTGTTGCTGTCGTCAGGACTGCCACTGCAAAAGGATTCTCTTCTATATCATCTATTTTCCGACCTCTTACGCAGAAGATTCCTGTCTCGTCCGTGTCAACGATCAGAAGATCCTGCTTTTTATCCAGGAATGTCTTTAGTTTTCTTCCTCTGGAATCCGTAATTTCCATAGTTTCCGGATTTCCATTGGTAAACATCTCTTTTACCGGTATCATGATCCGGCTCCCCGGAATATCCGTGATCTTCTGAGTGCCTTTATAGATCTTTATTTCATATGAATGATTGGAAACCTTTTGTACCAGTGCCTGTATTGTACCATTCTCTGCTACCTTCCAGCTTTGTGCCACAGAAGCAGGGATACGAAGACTGATTCCTTCTTTTTCAAAATTTACATCTCCCATATATTTCAGGATAAGATCCAGACGTTTTCCACTGATCACAGTCCATTTTTCAGTAACAACTTCTGTTACCTTTCTGGCCGGCTGCTGCACTTCGAGTTCAGCCCGTACAGTTCTCGCACTATAAATCATACCGACACACAGCGCAATAACTTCAAGTATCAACCAAAAACCATATCGTATTGTTTTTTGCAGATTATACATATCTGGTCATCCCCATTACATATGTTTCATCTATCTGCATCCAGAATACCTCTTTTTCAGCTTTCAGGCAATCAAATCTATACGTAATAAATCGACATCTTTCGAATCGAGTAGGAGGCGGTGACTAACCGCCGTCCTCTCACACCACCGTGCATACCGCTCGGTACACGGCGGTTTCAATAGTTGACGTGCATGGACTGATAGGCTGTGGCTAAATCATAAAAGCCCCAGT
>ENA-OQCE01000118-OQCE01000118.1-human-gut-metagenome-genome-assembly--contig:-NODE-118-length-37041-cov-2.879910_pt1 | contig 37041 bp, 37 predicted proteins | sample MGYA00242495_ERZ504572 | MGnify/ENA primary metagenome ERZ504572 (study PRJEB26092, sample SAMD00036228) | human gut metagenome | host: Homo sapiens | study: EMG produced TPA metagenomics assembly of... | reverse complement strand
AAATAGGTGAATGAGAAAGCAATAACTATCCGCAACATTTAATCAAAATAGCCTATAACCTATCCGGAAAAAGGATATAGGCTGTAAACAAAAAAGGGTATAGCCTGTTCCAAGCAAGCCTATATCCTTTTGGAAAGGACAAGCATCGCTTCCGGACAAACGCCAACCGGACAAGTTCGACCCGCCTACCCATACTCTTGCCTATTCGGTCTGAAAGAAATACGGACGAAGCAACTACTATCTGTATTATCAGCTACAGAAGCTGTAAAATTGGGTGAGATAATCAACAGAAACTGAATGTATACTACATAGAATATGTAGCATAACCAGTAAAGAATACAGAATCCATTTCGATACAATTACCATCGAAACAGAAAAAATTAACGAAAACCGCATCTATAAAGGTATCAGACTACACATAACGGCTCTCTATAAAAAAGAGGGAATGATTTTTTCACTCCCTCCCTTTTTATATGAATGCAAAGCACGTCTTACTTGCTGCAAGTACAACGCGGTTTGATCTGTTTGAAGAAATCGTTACCCTTGTTGTCTACCAGGATGAATGCAGGGAAGTCTTCTACTTCGATCTTCCAGATCGCTTCCATGCCCAATTCGGGATATTCCACACATTCGATGCTCTTGATGTTATTCTGGGCCAGGATAGCAGCCGGGCCACCGATACTACCTAAATAGAAACCGCCATACTTCTGGCAAGCATCCGTCACCTGCTGGCTACGATTACCTTTCGCCAACATGACCATGCTGCACCGTGGCTCTGGAACAGGCCAACATACGAGTCCATACGGCCGGCAGTCGTCGGGCCCATAGAACCACAAGCCATACCGGTCGGAGTCTTGGCCGGACCGGCATAATAGATAGGATGATCCTTGATATACTGAGGCAGGTCTTCACCACGATCCAAACGTTCTTTCAACTTGGCGTGAGCGATATCGCGACCTACGATGATCGTACCGTTCAGAGACAGACGGGTAGCCACCGGATATTTATCCAGTTCTTTCAGGATCTCTGTCATCGGCTGGTTCAGGTTGATCTTGACAGCATCGCCTTCGCCTGCCTCGCGCAGTTCTGCCGGGATCAGTTCGCCCGGATGGCTGTCCAGCTTCTCGATCCAGATACCGTCTTTGTTGATCTTACATTTCACGTTACGGTCGGCCGAACAACTGACACCCAAACCGACCGGACAGGAAGCGCCGTGCCGCGGCAGACGGATGATACGGATATCATGTGCTAGATACTTTCCGCCGAATTGTGCTCCCAAACCGATATTGTGAACTTCGGCCAACACTTCTTTTTCCAGTTCTATATCCCGGAAAGCACGGCCATACTCATTGCCGGTCGTAGGCAATTCGTCATAATAATGTGTAGAAGCCAACTTCACCGTCAGCAGGTTCTTTTCGGCAGAAGTACCGCCGATAACCACTGCGATATGATAAGGGGGACAAGCAGCCGTACCCAATGTCTTGATCTTTTCGATGATGAAGGGGACCAAAAGTGCCGGGATTCAGGATCGCCTTTGTTTCCTGATACAGGTAAGTCTTATTGGGCGGAACCGCACCCTTTGTCACGCACAGGAACTTATATTCCATACCTTCCGTAGCTTCGATATCGATCTGGGCGGGGAGGTTGCATTTGGTGTTCACTTCGTCGTACATGTTCAGGGGAGCGTTCTGCGAATAGCGCAGATTCTCTTCCGTATAGGTTTTATATACACCCAACGAAAGTGCCTCTTCATCGCAGTAGCCAGTCCACACCTGCTGTCCCTTTTCGCCGTGGATGATAGCCGTACCGGTATCCTGGCAGAAAGGAAGTACACCCTTAGCAGCAACTTCTGCGTTACGCAGGAAAGTCAACGCTACATATTTATCGTTATCACTTGCTTCCGGATCACTCAGGATCTTAGCCACCTGCTCGTTGTGCGAGCGGCGAAGCATAAAGGAAACATCACGGAAAGCGGCATTAGCCATTGCCGTAAGACCTTCTTTCGCTACTTTCAGAACCGGGGTTCCTTCGAACTCGGAAACCGAAACATAATCTTTTGTAAGCAGATAATACTCTGTTGTATCCGGACCCAATGGGAACGGAGCCTGATACTTGAAAGGAGTTGTTGCCATAGCGTTTGTATTTTAATTTATAATATTGGTTTTTGAATCGTATCCTCGATACGGACAGGCAAACTTATATAAAAATCATGAGATTCGACGGTTCTTTGCCTTTTTAAAATGATCATTTCAAGTTTATTTTAAATTCACTTCGTATCTTTGGATACTGATAAGGCTATATTTATGAAGATATTAATAGTTGAAGACGAACTTCGCTCAGGGAACTGATGCAGAAAACACTGGCAAAAGAGCGATATGTAGTGGAAACGGCAGGCACCTTCCATGAAGCGAGCCTGAAAATAGCGGACTACAGCTACGACTGTATCCTACTCGACATCATGTTGCCAGATGGGAACGGTTTGAAGTTGTTGGAGATGCTCAAGGAACAGCAGAAGCGTGAGAGCGTCATCATCATCTCTGCCCGCGACTCCATCGAGGACAAAGTCCTGGGGCTGGAACAGGGAGCAGACGACTATCTTCCGAAACCCTTCCACCTGGCCGAGCTAAACGCCCGTATCAAAAGTGTGCTGAGACGACAACGCAGCGACGGTTCGCGTTCCCTACGGCTGGGAAACCTACGGATCGAACCAGATAGTTTCCGGGTATTCGTTGACGACAAGGAACTGGAACTTCTCAAGAAAGAATACGACATCCTGTTCTATTTTGCCAACCGACCGAACCATATCATTGACAAGGCCGTACTGGCCGAAGCCGTCTGGGGCGACCATATCGATCAGGCGGACAGTTTCCATTTCGTCTATGCACAAGTCAAGAATCTGCGCCAACAGCTAAAGAAGGCAGGCGCAACAATTGAAATCCGCTCTATCTATGGCTTCGGATATAAATTAGTCATCAACGAAGAGGAATAAGGCACGACAAATATGAAATTGATTTACCGTATATTGCTTCGCCTATCCCTGGCATTGCTAGCCGTCCTGACGGTATGGACGGTTTTCTTTTATTTCACCATGATCGACGAGATCAACGATGAAGTAGACGACGCGCTGGAAGACTACTCCGAAACGATCATCATCCGTTCGCTTGCCGGCAAAGAGCTTCCTTCGAAAAACGACGGGAGTAACAACAGCTATTCCATCCGTCCCATAACAAGGGAAGAAGCCAGACAATACCCGGCGATCGAATACTACGATGCCGACATATATATAAAGGAAAAGGAAGAGACTGAACCGGCACGTGTGCTGCGGACCATCTTCGCCGATAAAGATGACAATTATTTCCTACTGGAAGTCTCGACTCCCTCTTTTGAAAAAGAAGATTTACGTGAGGCCGTCGCCAACTGGATTCTCTTTCTTTATATTGTTTTACTGGTCACCCTGCTTACGGTCTGCATTTGGGTGTTCTATCGGAGCCTGCGCCCGTTGTACGCGCTACTGAACTGGCTGGACAGTTATTTGCCGGGCAAACAGCACGGACCTGTTCCCAACGACACCCGTATTCCGGAATTCCGCAGGTTGAACGAAGCAGCAGCCCAAGCCGTCGAACGCTCGGAACAACTATTCAAACAGCAGAAGCAATTTATCGGCAATGCATCGCACGAACTTCAGACACCACTTGCCGTTTGCAACAACCGTATCGAATGGCTGCTCGACAATACGGAACTGAGGGAGGAACAAATGGAAGAACTGTTCAAGACCAAGCATACACTGAACTACATCGTCCGGCTGAATAAATCCCTGCTGTTTCTCTCCCGGATCGACAACGGACAATTCACCGACAGCCGTCCGGTCGAAATCAACAGCATCGTCAAACGGCTGTTAGATGATTACAAAGAGATATTCAGCCACTACAAAGCCCAGATCTCACTGGAGGAACAGGGCCTACTGACGATAACGATGAACGAGACACTGGCGGAGTCACTCATCTCCAACCTGCTGAAAAACGCTTTTATCCATAACAAGGAAAAAGGACACGTCCGTGTCACGATCCAGGCAGACTCGCTGACTATCGCCAACACAGGGCAAACCGAACCTCTCGACAGCGAGCATATCTTCGAACGTTTCTACCAAGGGAACAAGAAAAAGGAATCGACCGGACTCGGCCTCGCCATAGCCGAAGCGATTTGTCGTCAATACGGGTTGCACATCTCCTACCGGTATCAGGGTGAAGAGCATATCTTCCTCCTTCAATTTTACCTCGATAAATCATAAGGAATATAGGCGATGGATTCCATAACTGAAATTATATTTTTACCTTTGCCACTATTATGTATTATTGGTTCCATCAATCGTTTTATATGGCAAAAGCCTTCCCGTTCATCGGCGGATGGCTGGCAGACCGCTTGTTGGGTGATCCTGAAGGATGGCCACATCCGGTTGTTGGTTTCGGCAAAGCGATTTCTTTAGGAGAGAAGACGTTGAACAAAGGAAACGACCGGGCTGTCAAAGGAGGCGTCATGGCACTCATACTGGTTGTCGGAACGTATTTGCTCTGCGAACGGATACTGATGCTTGCCGGATACTTTCACCCGATAGTAGCATCTATTCTATCCGGGATAGGCGTCTTTTACTGCCTGGCGGGAAAAACGCTGGTCAAAGAAGTGAAAGCCGTTTTCGAAGCAGTAGACCGCAGCACGGAAGAAGGACGCAAACAGGTCGGACGGATCGTAGGCCGCGACACTTCCCGTCTCTCCCCACAAGAGATACGGGCCGCCGCTCTCGAAACGCTCGCGGAAAACCTGAGCGACGGAGTGATAGCTCCCATGTTTTGGTTTGCCCTGCTCGGACTTCCCGGCATGATGGCTTACAAAATGGTGAATACGCTCGATTCGATGATCGGCTACAAAAACGAACGTTACTTAGAATTCGGGCAGATTGCCGCAAGGCTCGACGATCTTGCCAATTATATCCCTGCCCGGTTGACAGCATGGTTGATGCTGCTGTTTCCGGCAACTTGAACAAAATGGATTTCGTTAAGCGCTTCGGCCCGGCTCATGCCAGCCCGAACTCAGGCTATCCGGAATCTGCCTTGCCGCTATATTGAATTGCCGTTTCGGAGGAACCCACGATTATTTCGGGAAGCCGGTAGAAAAACCTTATATCGGGACCAACGAACGGACTTTCACAACAGAAGACATGTTGATTGCCATCAAAACAAACAGCAATGCCGAACTTGCCATGGGGCTTATTGTTTGTTTAATATCAATAATTATCCACTAAATAAAGATGTACAGAATGGAAGTAAGATTAAATAAACTCATCAGTGATTCCGGCCTTTGTTCACGCAGGGAAGCGGACAAATTCATCGAAGAAGGACGTGTCACCGTAAATGGCAGCCTACCTCAAGTCGGGCAGAAAGTAACCGAAGCCGATATCGTCATGCTGGATGACATACAAATTAAAATCGGAAAGAACACGGGCAAACAAACATCTTCCGCACGGATCAATATCCAAGAGTTGGAACTTGCCGGACAAGAAAAAAAGGCGAAGAAGACAAAGCCTTTGTCTACGGCGACTTCCGAAAAGAAGGCGGCTTCTCCTGCAACCGGTTCAAAAGGCCTACGCCCCGGCAAATATGTAAAATACAATAAATATGCAGCGCCCGCCATGCTGCACGCAATGGAGAAAGCACGAAAAAAGAAACAAAGGTGACTGGCATCGACAAAGAGATGCTGAAAGAAGCTTTGCGCCCCAAATTCGGCAAATCATTAGGACGGTCGGCCGTTGCACAACGCTTGGCTTCTTCTCCAAAATCGGCAGCGTTGCGCAAGACAAGCAAGAACAACCCGCTCAACAAGGCAAAACGCGCTGCCGCCCGCAATAAACCGAAAGGAGAATAAGACAATGGGAAAAAAGCATATCGTTTTAGTGACAGGCGGCCAACGTTCCGGAAAAAGCGGATATGCGCAAAAACTTGCTTTGTCACTGACAGCTAATCCGGTTTACCTGGCGACATCACGTGTCTGGGACGAGGAGTTCCGCGAGCGTGTACTTCGCCATCAGGCCAACCGGGGACCGGAATGGACGAATATCGAAGAAGAAAAATACCTGAGCCGCCACGATCTGAACGGCCGTGTGGTCGTTATCGATTGTGTTACTCTCTGGGGAACGAACTTTTTCTTCGACAATGAAGGTGACACGAACCGTTCCCTGGTCGAGTTAAAAGAAGAATTTAATAAATTGACAGAGCAGGATGCCTACCTGATCTTCGTCACAAACGAAATCGGATTAGGCGGCGTTTCTCCCGATGCAGTACAACGCCGGTTCACAGATCTGCAAGGTTGGCTTAACCAATACATCGCATCCCGTGCCGACGAAGTTGTTCTCATGGTGAGCGGTATTCCCATGAAGGTAAAATAATAAAAACACTATACAATGATCTCTTTCAACATTCAAAAACCTGACACCGCTATCACCACAGCCCTGCAGGACAAAATCAATAATCTGACGAAACCCAAAGGGTCACTGGGTACACTTGAAGAAATTGCACTCCAAATCGGTCTGATCCAGCAAACATTATCCCCAGCACTTCATCATCCAGTTAATGTAATATACGCATCCGACCACGGAATCGCCGACGAAGGCGTCAGCAAATCACCCAAAGAAGTAACACGCCAGGTGATACACAACTTCCTGAACGGGGGAGCAGGCATCTGTTTCCTTTCACGCCAGCACGGCTTCGAAATCAAGATCGTCGACGGAGGTGTGGATTTCGATTTCCCAGCCATCCCAGAGTTGATCGACCGGAAAATCAGGAAAGGGACCCGTAACTTCCTGTATGAAGCGGCCATGACACAAGACGAAATGGAATTGGCAATCCAATATGGAGCCGACATTGTCACAGATTGCTACGACAAAGGGAGCAACGTGATCAGTTTTGGTGAGATGGGAATCGGAAACACCGCTGCATCAAGTATGTGGATGACTTGCTTGACGGGAATCCCGCTGATCGATTGCGTAGGCGCGGAAGCGGCTTGGATAACGAAGGGGTCAAACATAAATATAATGTCTTAAGAAAGGCACTCGAGAACTACAAGGGAGACAACAGCACGTTGGATGTAATCCGCTATTTCGGCGGCTACGAGATGGTGATGGCTGTGGGAGCATGCTCCGCGCGGCAGAATTGAAGATGGTTATTCTGGTAGATGGCTTTATCATGACAAACTGCGTACTGGCTGCTTCACACTTGTATCCGGAAATGCTTCCCTACTGCATATTCGGACACTGCGGAGACGAGGCCGGACACAAACGTGTGCTGGATATCCTACAAGCCAAGCCGTTGCTAAATCTCGGCTTACGCCTGGGTGAAGGTTCCGGCTCCGTATGCGCCTATCCGATTGTGGACTCGGCAGTCCGCATGATCAACGAGATGCACAGCTTCCAGCAAGCCTCCATCACCAAATATTTCTAACTCCTTTTTAATTATTAATTTCCAATCCATGCTCCGTATCCTTGCCGCCTTTATATTTTTCACCCGGCTACCATTCTGGCGACTGGCTGAAGTTCCTTCGGAATATTTCAAGAATGTAGTCAGCCGCTGGGCGTTAGTCGGCTGGCTCACAGCCGGGCTTTCCGTAATCGTACTTTACACAGCTTCACTGATACTGCCGGCAAGTGTTGCCGTACTATTGGCAATCGTCACCCGGCTGCTGATAACCGGTTGCTACATGAAGACGGACTTGCCGACTTTTTCGACGGCTTCGGGGGAGGGACTTCGCGCGAACGTATCCTTTCAATTATGAAAGACTCACATATAGGAAGCTACGGGGTGATCGGGTTGATTCTTTATTTTGCACTTCTATATACATTGTTGAGCAGCCTGCCACTGACTCTTGCCGGAAGTGCGATACTGGCAGGCGATCCTTTTTCCAAAGGAGTTGCCGGAATGATCATCAATAGGCTTCCCTACGCACGCAAGGAAGAAGAGGCCAAAAACAAAACGGTCTACAGCCGGATGACTACAAGTGAATATACATGTTGCCTTTTCTCCGCTCTGATTCCGATGTTCTGGCTGCCGGAACCCGTTTATCTCCTGGCAGGTCTACTGCCTGTTCTTGTCTTTTATTTTCTCACCTCTCTAATGAAAAAGAAAATACAAGGCTATACAGGTGACTGCTGCGGAGCAACATTTTTGCTTTGCGAACTGAGTTTCTATTTAGGGATAGCCGTTATTTATACGACAATCATATAAAACATATATTACATGGAAATTTATCTGGTCAGACATACATCCGTCGACATTCCCGCCGGCTATGCATACGGACAAACCGATGTTCCCCTTCGTCCTTCATTCGAAGATGAAGCCGAAGCCGTAAAAAAAAACTTATCCGGCCATACATTCGACAAAGTGTGGAGCAGCCCGCTTACACGCTGTACCCGCTCGCCGCCTATTGCGGCTACCCGGACGCAGAAAAGGAAGACCGCATTAAGGAAATCAGCTTCGGGGAATGGGAAATGAAATCTTGGGACGAACTATCCTCCGATCCTCGATCGGAAGCCTGGTTCAACGACTGGATCAATGTTCCGGCTCCTTCGGGCGAATCCTTGCAAGATCAATATACCCGTGTCAGTCATTTCCTAAATGAAATAAGAGAAAGTGACCTGCAGAAGTATGCATTTTCGCACATGGCGGAGTCTTGACCTGTGCCCGTGTCTATGCCGGAGAATATGACTTGAAAGAAGCATTCAAAAATGTCCCTTCATACGGAACGGTCATCAGGCTGGAATTGGATTAAGCAACATGCGTCCGTTTCTCCGAAGCACTAATTACCTTGGATGCTACTGCACATCTCCTACACGACTGCAAATACTAAGTTTTGGACATGGGAACGGGCTATCACCTGTTTGGTGGCTGGAAAACAAAGCCGGATTATCTCCGATATACCGGATACCATGTCCAATTTTCTCTCACGAACCTGAAAGCGATAACGGTAGGTTTCTACAATATCTTTCCGGTAGCGTCTATGCGAAGTTTCACTTCCTGCTTGCCGGATTCTAGTTCAACGAGATACCATTCGCCAGTCAGAGTCTCGATGAAATCAGCATCATCGATCCTATAGGTTGCATATTGCGAAGCCTTGATAGCAGCCATTACCGCGTCCGGCAGCGCTGTAATACGAAGTTCCGTTTTAGTCTGCATCCAAGCGCCTCCATCGTCGAACAGGAGTTCGCGGCAAACTGTTCCATCCAATATTTCAACTTCCGTAACACCTTTTTCCCGGTCGATATCAAGATACGGCAGAAGGATAATGTTCTTTGACATAAGCATCTACGGAAGAGGAAGGCTGTGACGGGATGAAATCTTCATATCCATCGTTCCCACCCGCATCGAGAACGGTTTTCACCAAGATACCGTCCGGAGAATAATAAAGATCCACCTCACTATTGCCCTGTTCCGTCTCGATCACATAGACGGTCTCGACATCCCGGCGTTCGATCATATCCACATCGTCCACTTTCCAAGTCGAATATTCACCTTGCTGGAAAGCAGTCTTCACCGCATCGGGAAGCTGTGCAAAAGGGATATCCGTTTCCGTCATATACCAAGTTCCGCTATTGTCGAACCAAGCTTCCTTCTCTACTTTATCTTGTTTGAAATCCACAATCAAATAATCGTTACGCGTCTCCCACTCCACATCTTTTGCCGCAGGATATTTTTCGTCAAAAGCAGCTTTGGTTTCGGCACTCACATAACCGGGAACCGGTTCGTTATCATCATTGTCACAACTTTGGAACAGGCACAGAGATAGTGCCGCAAGTAAAAATACATTTTTAATCATACCATTTCTATTTAAAATCGGTTCTTAATTAATTGTCTATATCTATCAAGTTAAACTTATTGTCAAACTCCAGCTTCATACCGTTGGCAAGTTTCGCCTCATACCCCCGGTCTTCCTTTTCGATCTTAACGACCTTATGATCGGGATAAGTAGCCTTTACATAGCGTAGGATGGCTTCGGGAATGACAGCTTCGGGAACAGTGGAATACTTGCAATCCACTTCTTTCCAAGTTCCGTCCTTAAAGAACTCCACTTTGCTGCTGTTGGCAAAAATCACTTCATACTTCTTGTCGAAAAAATCCTTTTCCATCTTTGCCAGCGCCACCTTTTCCTGTGGGAAATATTTCTTTACATATGCCTGTGCCTTAGCGGGCAGCTGGTCGAAACGAACCGGACGGTCATCGTCCGCGCGAACGCCCGTACTTATGGTAAGCAGGCAAACTAACAGTGCTAAAATTTTCTTCATTTCATTCATCTTTTATAGTTCTACTTTTTATCTGTCTAATCTTTTGACAGGACAAATATCAGGAGCAATTTTAAAATGAATCTGAAATAGCTGATTATTTTCCTAAAATCGTATATTTGTCGCTATTATGGCAAAGCATCTTATTATTATAATATATTTCGGATTATGCCTGTTTCTCGGTGTTTCCGTCAAGGCACAGATCAGTCACGGAGGACAGCCACTCCCTCTCACGGCCACCAAAAGCCTGACAGAGGATATGTTTATTACAATGCCCCCATTCGACCTGGCGGAACAGCTCCGGCTCGATTCGCTAGAAGCAACCGGCCTACGGAATGGATTCCGCTTTGCCTATAAGTTCGTGACAGACTATACGCCGGAGAATTCCGGAGTCCGTTTCACCCTGTCCGACGGGACAAAGGTCTGGCGACTCGGGATACGTTCCGAAGGTGCGCTCTCCCTCAATATAATGTTCAGTAAATACCATCTGCCCGAAGGCGCACGCGTATTCCTGTACAATAGCGACCAATCGGAAGTCTTGGGCTCGTTCAACCACCTGAACAATTCGGAACGTGGCATTCTGCCCGTGGCCCCGATCCAGGGAGACGAGTTGATCATCGAATACCAAGAACCGGCGAAAACCGCTTTCCCTGGAAAACTCGCGGTCGGCGAGGTGAACCACGGCTATCGAAACCTCAGACTCTCGGAACCGCAGCCCGACTTTGCGGCTTTCAGATGTATGCCGGTCATCGCCTGCTACCAGGATTCGACAACCCGTTACGACGCTATCGAACGCAGCGTAGTCTGATGATTATCAACGGGACGACCGGTTGCACGGGAACGCTTGTCAACAACACGGCTAACGACGGAAAACCTTACCTCCTTACAGCCTCGCATTGCTTGAATAACCAGTTCCAGATCAAAAACCCAGATTATGAAGAGGTGGCAGGCAATATTGTCTGTTACTTCAATTACAACAGCCCCCAATGCAGTCCGGTTGAACCTGGACGTACTGACCAGACAATCGCTTCGGCCCATTTCCGGGCTGTGAATGAATCAACGGATATGGCATTACTGGAATTGCAGGACACACCACCCGCCGATTACCGAGCCTATTATGCCGGCTGGAACGCTCTGGATGCGGGGACAGCTCCTTATACGTGTATCCACCATCCGGGCGGATCGCTCAAGAGGCTTAACCTCGCCGAAGGAAACGTAGAGCTGACGACCTATAAAATACAGGTTACCGACTTCAATGAAAATTCACATTGGAAGGTAGCCCGTTGGGCGACAGGATGTACAGCCGGAGGCTCGTCCGGTTCTCCCCTTTTTGATAGCGACAACCGGATCATCGGAGGCTTGACAGGCGGTGCTTCCAGCTGTCTCAATCCGGTCGAAGACTTCTTTTTCTCCATACAAAAAAGCTGGTCCGAACCGGCCGATAGTAGCAAGCAGCTCAAATACTGGCTCGATCCTATCGGAGTAACAGCTCGCAGTTGCAACGGAATGGATCCGAACGAAGGAAGCGGAACGGCCAACGAGCACATAGAAGCGGCAACGGATGTCAGCCTGTCTGTCGACAGATACCGGCATACGATCCACATCGACTTTGCAGTTCCCGTCAGCCGGGCCTCCCTCACCTTCGTTTCGCCCACAGGAAAGGCTATACGCAATTATTCCATCACCGGGCAACAAACGACCTTGCCGATTGGTTCGATCCCGGCCGGCATATATATTGTGAAAATTGTTTACAATAACAAACTTTATACTCAAAAAGCCCTGTTTTGATTAAAATTTGACAATAAGGGTTAGACAAAATCCGAAAGGATTCACCGGATTCATTTCCTATCTGTTTTGACATCAGACTGAAAAAAATGGAGACAAGATTCATTAATAAGTATTAATTGGAAAGATTTTATCTCTTGTTTGCTCTTCATAACAAAAAAATGCTTTAGTTTTGCACTTTGATGGCTAAGGGATATTTGAAAGTGAATATATAAACATAGTAACATTTTAAACTTACATCAAATTATGAACAAAAAGTATTTAATGCCTTTCCTCGTATTGGCAGCAATTCTGACTTTTTCTTCTTGTTCAAACAAGTTGAAACCGTTAGCTGAAGAGTACATCAAAGCTGAACCGCAGCCGCTTGAGGCCATCGGAGGCAAAGTTCCTGTGACTATTAATGCCACATTCCCTGCAAAATGGTTCAACAAAAAAGCAGTTGTAACTGTGACTCCGGTTCTTCGTTATGCCGGTGGTGAAGCATGGGGAACATCGTACACTTACCAAGGTGAAAAAGTAAAGGGCAACAACCAAGTTATCCCACAGAAAGAAGGTGCTAACGTAACCATGAAATCTGCTTTCACTTACAAACCGGAAATGAAGAAATCTGAATTGTATCTGACTTTCGACGCAAAGATCAAGAACAAGACAGTTAAATTGCCGGATGTAAAAATCGGAGAAGGTGTGATCGCTACATCCGAACTGGCTGACGCAGCTACTGCTAATGCAGCTATTGCAGCAGACAAATTCCAACGTATCATCAAAGAAGCTCACGACGCAAACATCATGTTCCTTATCCAACAGGCTAACCTGCGTGCTCAAGAGTTGAACTCTGACGCAATCAAAGAATGGAAAGAACTTGTTAAGAATGCAGACGAGGCTCCTAACCAGAACGTAGCAATCGAAATCTCTGCTTACGCTTCTCCTGATGGTGGTGTTAAACTGAACACTGGCTTGGCTGAAAGACGTGAAGGCAACACAAGCAAATACCTGTCTAAAGAATTGAAGAAGATGAAGGTTGACGCTCCGGTTGACGCTCGTTACACTGCTCAGGACTGGGAAGGCTTCAAAGAATTGGTAGCTGCATCTAACTTGCAAGATAAAGACCTCGTACTGAGAGTTATCTCTATGTACCAGGATCCCGAAACAAGAGAAAAAGAAATCAAGAATATCTCTGCTGTTTACTCTGATCTGGCAGAAACAATCTTGCCGCAACTTCGTCGTTCTCGTTTGACTGCCAACATCGAAATCATCGGCAAGTCTGATGACGAAATCAGCGCATTAGCCAAGAGCAATCCTTCTGAACTGAACATCGAAGAAATTCTGTACGCTGCTACTCTGACTAACAACGACGCAGAAAAGATGGCTATCTATACAAAGGCTTCTGAACTGTATCCTAACTGCTACCGCACTTGGAACAACATCGGTATGATGGCATTCCGTGCCGGCGACCTGGCTAAGGCAGAACAGATGTTCAACAAATCAAACTCTGTAAAAGCTAATCCGGAAGCTAACATGAACTTAGGTTTGATCGCTCTGACTAAGGGTGACCAGGCTAAGGCTCAACAGTTGTTCGGTAGCGCAGCAGGCGTTGCTGAATTAGGCGAAGCTCTGGGTGTTCTGTATCTGGAACAGGGCGAATGGGCTAAGGCCGCTAACTCTTTCGGTTCAGTTAAGTCTAACAACGCTGCTTTGGCTCAGATCCTGACTAAGGATTACAGCAAAGCTTCTCAAACTCTGAACGCAGTTGCTAAACCCGACGCTACAACTTCTTACCTGAAAGCTATCGTAGCTGCTCGTACAAACGACGCTAACGCAGTTATCAGCAACCTGAAAGCTGCTATCGCTGCTGATAAGGCTATGGCTAAAGAAGCTGCTATCGACCTGGAATTTGCAAAATATGCAACTAACAGCGAATTCGCTGCATTGGTTAAGTAATAACAAACTTATTCCATATATCCGAAAGGCCGCCTCTGTAAAAAAAGGCGGCCTTTTTGTTCTTACCAGGAAACGCATTTTCGTAAGAATTAAAACAGTGATTGCCATGAGGAAACTGATCTATTTCCCAATCGCCAGTCTGATGGCCGTAACAGGCAAATCGCGTCCGCAAGGGAAACAGGCCGGTTAGGACCAGCGTCCGCTTTTCACCATTTAGCCAAATATCTAAATAAATCCGACAAAAAATACATTTGCATATTTGCGACTTTGCTTACTTTTGGACATCCTAGAAAATAAGAAAAACACACATATGCAAAAACTAATGAAATCACTGATCGTCGCCTTTGCCTACATGAGCATGCCGATTATGGCACAAAAGACCGATCTGGTAAACCCGATCATCGGAACAAACGGGATGGGACATACATTTCCCGGCGCCTGCGCTCCGTTTGGTATCGTACAAGTAAGTCCTGATACCGATACCATTCCTCATAACATTGACGGTGTCTATCAGCCTCGCGCGTATGAATACTGTGCCGGCTACCAACATAAAGACAGTTCCATCGTCGGCTTCAGCCATACCCACTTCAGCGGAACGGGGCATTCCGACCTCGGTGATATTCTGCTGATGCCCTTCACCGGAAAATTGCAGATCAACCCTGGTACGGCTGATAATCCGGACAGCGGCTATCGTTCCCGATTCAGCCACGACACCGAAATATCCCGTCCAGGCTACTACGAAGTGTTGCTGACCGACGATCAGATCAAAGTGCAACTGACAGCAACCGAACGGACCGGTATTCATAAATACACCTATCCGGCCGATCAGAAGAAACAGCTGATACTCGACCTCAACCACGGTATCTACAATTACGATGGCAAGGTGTTATGGGCAAACCTCCGGGTCGAAAACGACACTTTGGTTACGGGCTACCGCATTACCAACGGATGGAGTCGCGTAAACTATATCTATTTTGCCATCTCGTTCTCCCAGCCGGTCACCCGTTACGGATATACAGACCGGGAAAAAGTCAACTATCCGGGTGGTTTCCGGCGTTTCAATACAGCAGAGAACTTCCCGGAGATCGGAGGACGTAAGTTGTTTCCTATTTCGAGTTCAAAGAAGGAAGCGCTCCGCTCGAAATCAAAGTGGCTCTTTCGGCTGTCGGAACAGACGGAGCCGTAAAGAACCTGCAAGCAGAGGCTACCGGTAAATCGTTTGACACGATCCGCCAGGAAACGAATGGGAAATGGGAGAACGCACTGTCCGTCATCGATGCAGAGGGCAGTAACGACCAGCTATCCATGCTTTACACATCTTTGTACCATACGATGATCAACCCGTCCGTTTATATGGATGTAGACGGGAAATACCGAGGGATCGACCACAACATCCACCAGGCCGAGGGCTTTACAAACTATACCGTATTTTCAGTCTGGGATACGTACCGGGCTTTACATCCGCTGTTCAACATCATCAAACGAGATGTCAGTACGGATCTTGTAAAGTCGATGCTCGCCCATTACAGCCAAAGCGTGCATCATCTGCTGCCGGTCTGGTCACATATGGGTAACGAAAACTGGTGCATGATCGGCTATCACTCGGTTTCCGTCCTGGCCGATGCCATCACCAAAGGCTTGCCAATCGACAAGCAAGAAGCAGTCAAAGCGATGGTCAGCAGTTCAAACGTGCCTTATTATGATCATACGGATGAGTATAAACAATTAGGATATGTTCCTTTCGACCAATCCCCCACTTCCGCCTCCATCACGTTGGAGAATGCCTATGAAGACTGGACGGTCTATCACACCGCCCTTTTGCTGGGAGACAAACAGATTGCCGATACTTACAAGAAACGTGCCCTCTACTACCGGAACGTGTTCAAACCCGGTCTCGGTTTTGCCTGTCCGCGTTACAAAGACGGTAGCTGGAAAGAGGAGATCGATCTGCTCAGCACACACGGACAAGGTTTTATCGAGGGAAATGCCTGGAACTACTCTTTCTATGTTCCGCAGGTCCGTCCGACTGATTCGCCTGATGGGTGGAAACCGCAGTTTTATCAACAAGCTGGACTCCTTGTTTACCATGCATCTGCCGGATGAATTCTTCGCCCAGACCGAAGATGTGACACGAGAAGGCCTGCTCGGCACTTATGTCCACGGTAACGAACCGAGCCACCATATCCCTTATTTATATAGCTGGACTACCGAACCGTGGAAAACGCAATACTGGATTCGTGAAATCATGAACCGTATGTACCGCAACAATATCGACGGTTTATGCGGCAACGACGACTGCGGCCAGATGTCCGCCTGGTACATCTTCTCAGCCATGGGCTTTTATCCGGTATGCCCAGGAACCGATCAGTATGTGATCGGAGCTCCTTACCTGCCCTATATGCAGGTAAACCTGGAAAACGGAAAAACATTTACAGTCAGAGCGGACAAGGTCAGTGACAAGAACCGCTACATCAAATCTGTCACCCTAAACGGTCAACCTTACAAAAAGGCATACATCACCCATCAGGACATCATGAACGGAGGGGAACTCGTCTTCCAAATGACTTCAAGCCCCAATAAGAGAAGGCAGTTCACAGCAGAGGAAAAGCCGTACTCATTAGTCGAATAAACACACAACACACCATGAAATCACTTATAATTAACTATCTCTCGATTCTTTTATGTGCACAGGCTTTCTTTGCCTGTGCACCCGATGTAAAAAAGACTCCCGAACGGACATTCCGGATCATTCATAACAACGACGGTTCCGACCTGTTAGGAAACCGCTGGTTCAAGTATCGTCCGCTTACGCTTGCCGACTTGGACTCCTGCGTCGATATGGTGGCGAACTCACAGGTCACGACCTATATGATGTGTTCCGGCAGCGATTTCTTCTATGTTCGTTCCAAATACGGCCATGTGATGGGAGACGATCTGAACGGAACGTTGGATTGCGGTTGCGACACAGCTCAATACAACTCTTTCCGAAAATACTACCGGAACCATCTGAACCTGGAAAAAGAGGGGACGGACTTGGTCGCTTATACCTTAAAAAGGGCAAAGGAGAAGGGGATGGAAGCCTTCATCACTTACCGGATGAACGACTTGCATTTCAATGATACGACTACCCATTGTCCGATCTGGTACACCGATTTCTGGATTCAGCATCCGGAATACTGGCTGAACGACACGACACAAGGTTATAACAGCGGCGGGGCTTTTGACTTTGCCATAAAGGAAGTGCGCGACCGCAAATTGGCGATTATTTCCGAGCAATTGGAAAATTACGCCGACATAATCGACGGATACGATCTCGACTTCATGCGCTTTATCGTTTACTTCAAGTCTGGCACAGGGCCGCAGAACGCACCGCTGATGACACAGTTGGTGAAAGACATCCGTCAGAAAGTAGATGAAATTTCAGCCAAACAAGGCAGAAAGATCCTACTCTCCGCACGTGTGCACCGACGGTCGAGCAAAACATGATGAAAGGACTGGATATACGCGAATGGCTACGCCTCGGATTGCTGGACTTTATCAGTACAGGTGTCCATTGGAGAGGCGATCCCGCCATGCCGGTAGCCAAGTTCAGGGAAGAAATGGGGAAAGAGCTCAACATTCCGTTCTACAGTTCGATCGACGACGGAGGCTCCGCCCGCGGGAATTCTGGTCACACGGCATGCACAGGGGGATGTGTTCCCATATCCTCTCACAGGGGGCAGACGGGATCTACCTGTTCAATTATTATTTCGGCACGCTCAATACCGAACATGACGGGAAACTGTATCTGGAAGACGGCGGCCAGGTTTGCCGGGTCATGATGCCGGAACTGCTTCAGGAATTAGGATCGTTGGAAACTTTAAAAGACAGGAATAAGATATATGCACTGTCTGACGGGGTTGTCCAGTATAATATAAAGCCGGACTCTCCACTCCCGCTAAAAATAGGCAAGGGAGAAGAGAAAGAAGTCAATCTTTATATCGGCGATTCGGTAGAGGAAGGATATCCGGAAGAAGCAATCCTATTCATCCGCACCAGTCGGCCGGCATCCTGCCGGTTGACAGTAAACGGAAAAGCCGTTGAGAAAGAAATGCCGGCCTACACCCACCTATACGATAGGGAACGAGGGCTGGAAAAAGAAGAAAAGGAATATGCCTTTATCCTACCCGACGAAGTTCTCAAACAGGGATACAACCGCATCGGGTTCCAGTCCGAAGATAACGATACATTCACTGTCAAACGGGTAGAGATAGCCCTCAAATATGGAGATGTGGAAACGCACGGGTATTTCTAAAGCCGTCTTTATCACGAAAAGAAAACAAAAACATACAGGTATTTACGGCCATTACTACCAGACCTTTACTTTTCGCCCTTGGTCAAAAGCCCTTTCGACACTTGTCAAAAATCTTTTCGACTAAGGCGAAACGTATTCGACCAAAGGCAAAAGGTTTATGACCAGGCTGTCTGACGACAGAAACATAGCTATCGTCACTTAAATAAGCCCAGTCTTTCCTAGTCGTATTCAGTAATTGCCAGATAAACCATCATTTGATTGGTTCAGTCTTTCTTAAACAGTTTTTTCCTTCTTATCCTGCTCCGAAGAAGGAAGGGGGAGTATTGTCTGTTCCGCTACATAAAAAAGCGGGGGGGATATGCACATTTTGCATTCCCTCCCCTTTTATGTGTTTCCCGTATCTCCCGTTCTATTTTTTTATCTTCGTAGACTTGTAAGCGTGTATCTTTTCCTTCTTTCCGGCAGACGGTTCAACCACTTTGATCTTTGTAAATGCCCCGTTGTGCACATCGTCCAAGACGATAGCCGGACGATAGTCTTTCTTCAAAGCAGTCAGCTTCACATTCTTGAAAGTGACCCCATCGGCATGGCGGACATAAAATCCCCAGGCAGGCAACTCCTTATGCTGAGAGAATTCAGGATAAGCTTTCGGCATTTCCGGAACTTTATCCAGTTCGTCCAGCCCAACTTTAGCATACAACGGGTTACCACCGCCCGGATAGACGATCTCGACATTCTCGATAGAGACATTCGTAATCTTGTTATCTTGCAAGCCGACAATGCCGGAAGGCGAGACATTACGCGGATTATCTTCCGTCGGCCCTTCGTAGTCATATCCTGCATCCGGTTTCGTTGCCGGGACTTCGGCATAAACATTCGAGATATGCACGTTGTCCATCCGGCTGCGACGTCCCTCACGACGTTCTCCCACGACCAAATAGATAGGATTTCCGGTATTGATGGAACGAAGGCTGTCCACCACTATATTCTCAACCAGTCCGCCATCAACCGCCTGGATCGTTATAGCCGAACGGAACGTGTCGAATATAGTATTGTTGATAATCTTTATGTTCTTGAAGCCACCAGTCGAAGCCGTACCGAACTTGATACCGCTTGCACTTGAACAAGCCGTATTATTACGCACCTCGATATTCTGGCAAACAGCATCGGCACTATGGGATTTCAGGCAGATCGCATCGTCTGTCGCATCCACATAACAGTTTTGGATCAATGCGCCGTTACAGTCGACAATATCCATCCCGTCGTTATTCCAGTAAGCACGGCTATGCACCGTGATACCGTCGATCAACAGGTTCTCGCACTGGTCATAGGTCTGCGTCCAGAAAGCCGGATTCATCATCGTCACACCTTTTATCTCCACATTCTTGCATTCGCGGAAATAGACCAGCTTCGGACGGTTGGCCACACGTCCCAACTGCAGTTTGTCCTTGATCACCCCTGAATAAACCTGGTTGATGAAGTTATTGGCAAGCTCACGTCCACGACCGTCGATCACCCCTTTGCCGGTGATACCGATATTATCCTGCTTATTCGCCAAGATCAAACCATACCAAGCATTCAGCTCCATATCATAATCATAAGGATTAGTGGAACCGACCAACACGGCCCCCTCTCCCAAATGGATCGTCACATTTGACTTCAGATGAATACTGCCAGTCAGATAACGTCCGACAGTAAACACCAGACGTCCACCCCCGCTCTCGGAAATAAAGTCGATCGCCTTTTGTATGGAACGGGTATTCATGGTCGTCCCATCCGACTTGATCCCGAACATAGTCATCTGGTAATCTTTTGCCCACACCGGCATCAGCATTCCTGCCAACAAGCACAGGATCATTATTTTTCTAATCACATTCATAATTCTTCAATTTCTTAATTTCAGCTTCTTAATTTTTTAATTCTTAATTCTTAATTTTTAATTCTATAAGCGGTTACCGGTCCGACCAATCCCGCCGGCTGCACAACATCCTGCCTCCGGTCCATGCCTGAGCGATCTTATTATCCTTCAGCGTCTTCATATAGTTTCCCATAACAGTTACTACATGTACCTCTACCGAATTCTCCCCCTGTTTCAACCGGGCTGAGACCAGATGGATACGGCGGCCATACCATTTGACACCACAACTCTGCCCGTTCACGAATACTTCCGACACGCCATGTACCAATCCGAGGTTGAGCACCATCCCGACAGGCGAAGAGACGTTGACTTTCTTTCTATAAACAATCGTTCCGCAGAAATTCACATAGTCCGTATCCTTTAAATCCTTCAGTTTGTCGAAATGAGTATTCTGCACCGTATTCTCACGGCTATGACGGAACTCCACATCCCAATCAGACGAAAGATCTTTCAAATCCTCACCGGAAACCGGAAGCGGCTTGTAATCATTTCCTCTCTTTTGCTTATCGAACACAATCAGGAGAGAGTCAGCCGGACCGAAGTCGAACAGGAAACTGTTGGCTGCATCCAGCGGCAACCGGTATCGTTCACCCGTTTCCAGATCCCACACCCAACCTGACGTCCTTTTACTACCTCGTTGCTGAAGGAAATACGGGTCTGATGCGAATTATAACGATGTGCATAACTGAAAAAGAACATTTCTTCCCTGTTATCGCCCTGATAACGGTTCTGCATCAAGTAAGGATCTGGTTTTTCAATCGTCATATACGGTGTCAATCCATAGTCTTTCTGCACACCCTGATACCAACCGACAAAGTCTTTTTCCGGTTTATGAAGCAGTATGAAACGCCCGTCCATCTGCTTCATCTTTTCCACCCATTCCTGCACTTCCTTATCATGCTTGTCATGATCCTTCAGGCCGACCGATTTATGCGGATAAGCCTCTATACAGAAAATACGCCCGCCAGAGGCCACAAAATCATATAATTTATGCGCGGTAGCCGGTTCCATACTCTCCACTTCGATCAGGAAAAGAGTTTTATATTTGCGGGGACCATAGCACAAGTAACCGTCTTTCATCTCGCATCCCGGATGATCGATTCGGAAACATAGTCGCAACCGCTGCCGTTCTTATGGATCGCCTCCCATACCAATGTCTTATATTTCACATTGGTAGTAGCGGGGAACGGCTCGTTCTGCATTCCCAAGGTACTCCACATATCGGCTATCGGATGCAGGATCGCAATATCTGCATACATGGTTCCATGTTGCAGAGCGGAAGCCATACGACCTTTATAGGCTGTATAATATTTAAAATATGGCCACCAGTTGTTATTTTCGTTATAATAAGCCCCATAACGAATCCATCCGGGGAACGGGGCTTCTTTCGGAGAATAGTTGAAACCGTGGAAGATAGAATGCGTCACACCGGAGATAGCCGTCTGGTCACCTCCAATCTTCAACAACTCCAATGTCATATTGAACACGGTATAAGTATTGGTCATCTCCTCACAACTCACCAGACGCTTCCCTCGCAAATGGGCGGCAGAAGACACATACTTATTGACCATCGTATAGGCACGACCCCGGCGGTAATCCTCTTCCGACATTTCCTCACCCAAGCGGTGGCGCAACCAAGTCATCGTCCAGGATTCGCATTCGGGTATATCATAATCCAGACTGCTTTCAAGCGGGAAGAAACCACGTCCGTAGGCCTGTGCACGCGATTTCACATTCAAGCCCTTACACCAGTCCAGGTAAGTCTGTGTAAAACGCTCGCGCAGCAGTTCGGCTTTCGTGTATTCAAAATCATAACGCACACGCTGGATCGTATCGTCCAGTTCGGGTGTAAACCGGACCTTCGGCTCATAGGTCAACACATTCCCCATGCTGCCCATCTTAAATAGGATGAAGGCAGATAGGGTTGCACGTCATATCCCCGGCGTTTCTTGAATTCTTCCGCCATATCATACGACCAGTTCGATCCTTCCAGTTCCATGCTATCGGTAAACAGGGAACGGATATTGCCGGACAACGGACCCAAACGGTTCTGAATCTTATCCGACATATTATTCAAATACTTCTGCACGGCCGGCTTGTTGAAATGGTTCAACACCGGTCCCGTAGCACCGGGAGCACCATTGATCACTTCGAGGAAACCGCGTATCTTGACCAAGGCAAACAAGACATATTTCCCATCAGGCACTTTGAACTTAAACGTTCCATCGACCTCTTTATCCATCAGATCGATAGCCTGATCAAGACTGCCAAACGGCTCAGGAACCAGCTGCAGGGAAACCAGCTCCATCTTCTTTCCAAGAAAAGGAGAACTGATAGCAGGATCGGCCGCACAGAACAGACCGTCGCGAGAGACTTCATAGTCGATCGGACCACTCAGCTTTTCGGAATAGTTCACTACAACATCCGCCCGTTCATCTCCCTTCAAGAACTCCGCCCCGAACGGCCAGCCGGAACCGACAATCAGATCGCAGGTCATATCAAGCGACTTCGCCTCGTCAAAAGCCACCTTCAACATGTCAATCCATTCGTCGCTCAGCCAAGGTAACGACTTCTTTCCCAAATCGTCCGTGTCATTGCCGGGAAATTTAACCGGATTGATCTCCACTCCTCCGATACCCGCCTCCTTCAATATATGCAGTTCACGTTTCAATTCATCCGCTTCTACTTTATCTCCGTTCCACCACCAACGGACAAACGGGCGGTAAATGGATTGTGGATCACGAAACAATTTATATAGCTCACCGGAACGCAAAACCGTCCCCTTCACCTCATCGGCTGCACTAACCGTACCCCATAGCGACATACGGCTACCGACGGCACAACCGGCTGTCCATAAAACACTCTGTTTGATAAAAGATCTCCTCTGCATAGTTTTCTCCTCCTTCTTATTGATCGCTTGAGACAGCTTTGCCGTCTGGTGTTATACAATTTGTAAATATTAGATTACGGGATGTCCCAGCACTCTCCAACGGATTCCCCGCCATATTAAAGTAGCAATCTGTCATCTTCACTCCGTCACAGCCGGAAATCGAGATTGCTTTCCGGTCCGATGCACCGGCATTCACAACGACTTTGTCGACTGTCACATTATGGCAGTCCTTATATATTTCGGCTACGTTCGCTGCATCCTGCAGGGTGACTTGTTCGATTTTCACATCCTCGCAGCCTTCCATGCAGATCAAAGCTGGTGCATAATCGGATACATTTCCTTCGATATGCCCTTTTTGCAATTGCTCTTCCACGCTTGCCCGCACAGCGATGCTACGGCCATCGATAATGCCTTTTCCACCGATACCGATATTCTTTTGCTTGTCTGCGTAAATAATCGCATTACATCCTCCAACCCCTTTAAAATCATAAACGGAGGGAACTGCAACCAAGACGGCTCCCTCTTCGATACGGATCGTCACATTCGACTTAAGTTCGATTGAACCAGTCAGATAACGGCCCACATAAAAAATAAGCCGGCCGCCTCCCTGTTCACTGATATAATCGACAGCTCGCTGGATAGAACGGGTATTGAGTGTCACTCCGTCCGATTTGATTCCAAACATCGCGTTGGTAATCTTTAGCTGAAAGTCCCGCCACAAAGACCAAAAGGCCTATCACACTTGCAAATAATTTATTTTTATTCATATCGTCTCACTTTTTTGTTTTTAATCCTATACATCCTTCCAGTCCGATATCGTACTCTCATTTTATCACTTTTGACTTATAAGGGAATATCTGTTTCTTTCCCTCGCCCTCCGGCTCGATAAACCGGACATCCTTGAATGTCACCTCCCCGGCATCATCCATCACGATAGCCGGACGGTAATCTTTTTTCAAAGCCTTAAACGTCACATTATCAAAAGTGATTCCCTCGGCATGACGGATGTAGAAGCCCCAAGCCGGCAATTCCTTAAACTGCGAAAACTCCGGATAGGAAGTCGCCATTTCAGGAATACTGTCCAGCTCGGCCGGTGCCAATCCACGGTAAGCGTAGTAGGGATTACCACCTCCGGGAGAAACAATCTCGATATTCTGGAGTGTCACGTTCTGAATCTTATATTCCGGCAATCCAACAATGCTGGCGGGTGAGATATTGCGGGGAAGATCTTCGATCGGTCCTTCATAATTATATCCGGCATCCGGTTTGTCCATCGGGATCTCGGCATAGACATTCTTGATCGTAATATTCTTCATAATCGGTTTCTTCCCTGCACTCCAACGGTCACCGATACGGAGGTAGATCACATTTCCCGTATGAATGGAACGAACGCCATCTACTTCGATGTTTTCGATCAGAGCACCATCGACTGCTGCAAATGTTATGGCCGAACGATACGTATCATATATCTTGATGTTTTTCACTTTGAAGTTACGGAAACCACCTCTCGATACCGTCCCGAATTTCAAGCCACTGGCACTCGAACGTCCCACACAGTTCTCGACAACCACGTTCTGACACATGCTGTTCGCATCATGCGATTTAAAGCAAAGCGCATCATCCGCCGCATCGATAAAAGAGTTTTTCAGCACAACGCCGTCACAGTCTACCACATCGATACCGTCATTATTCCAATAGGATTTGCTATCCACGTGGATTCCGTCGACATAAAGATTCTTACACTGGTCGTATGTCTGGTTCCAGCTTGCCGGGTCCCGCAGGTGATATCCTTGATTGTCACATTCTCGCATTCACGGAAATAGATGTTCTGCGGACGGTTCGTCTCGTTCGGACGGCCCAGTTTCAGTGGATCTTCGTAGATACCCCGCTGGATATAGTCCACCATATTGTTGGCTGTTTGAAAACCACGCCCGTTAATCGTCCCTTTCCCCGTTATACCAATATTCTGCTGCTTAACTGCGAAAATCATAGACATCCAACGAATATACGGATCTTTTTCGTAATCCCAAGGATTGGTCGATCCCAATAAAGTCGCTCCTTCTTCAAGATGGAGTGTCACGTTCGACTTCAGGTAAATCGTCCCAGTCTGATAATTACCCGCAGTAAAGACCAAGCGCCCCCCGCCTTGTGCATTCACAAAGTCGATTCCTTTCTGAATGGAACTCGTGTTCAATGTCTTGCCATCCGCTTTCACACCGAAATCCGTGGCATAATAATCTTTGGCCGACAAGTGCAGTCCACATATCAAACCTAGGCAAAGAGAGAAAAATCTGTATCTGTTCATCATAATACGGTATTTACAAAAATAAGATTAATCCATGTTCCCATGTGTCTTTCACAATGGACAAAAATATTCACCCTCGCACAAATTTTATCTATGCTTTTGATATTTATAATTAAAAATTTGATACATCTTTGCAGAGTGCTATCATAAACAGAATGAGCCATGAAACAATTATTATTATCTTTATTGACCTTCTTTCTCTACATCGGATGCACAGAAAATAAAGTCGCATCTAAACTCGGAAATACCTATCCGGATATATTTCCGGATTATAAAGGAATAAGTATCCCCATCAATATTGCACCTTTAAACTTTACTGTCAGAAATTCCTCTCATATAAAAGCTGTTTTTTCCAACAATAACCAACCATTATTCAGCATCGAAGGGAAAAACAAAATCGATATACCCTTAAAGAAATGGCAACATATGTTATCCGACAATACTGGCAAGCAAATAGATATATCCATATCCGTATGGAATGAATCTTATCCGGAAGGTATACAATACAAATCTTTTCCTGTTTATATTACAACAGACTCTATCGACCCTTATATTGCCTACCGATTAATCGAACCAGGTTATGAATCTTGGCATGAAATGGATATCCGCCAAAGAGCTTTAAACTGTTTTAAAGAGGATATTATCATATCCAGCAATATGAATGAAAAAGGATGTGTCAATTGCCACTCATTCTGCAATTATTCCCCTACAGATTTCATGTTTCATGCACGGACTTCTCCAGGAGGGACAATCATTATTAAAAATAACCAGCCTACCAAAGTGCAATTATCGCAACTCGGATCATCCAAAGAAGGAACTTATCCCCACTGGCATCCATCTGGCAAATATATCATTTTTTCAACCAATACCACCCGTCAGTCTTTTTATAGCCGAAACCCGAACCTAATAGAAGTCTACGATCTGGAATCAGACCTGGTCTTATATGATTTGGTCCATAACACAGTCATAACGGATCCCCGTTTCAACGGTCCGGCATCTTTCGAAACATTTCCAGCGTGGGCTCCTGACGGGAAACGCCTATATTACTGCACAGCTCCTGCCAGACAATTGCCCAAGAGGTTGAAAGAGATTAAATACTCTATTTGCAGTGTCTCCTTTAACCCGGACAACGGTTCTTTCGGAGAGACAATCGACACGATCTATACGGCACACAATAAAAGCGCTTCATTCCCCCGTATCTCACCAGATAACCAATATCTGCTTTTCACCGAATCGGATTATGCAACTTTCCCGATCTGGCATAAGGAAGCGGATCTGAAAATGATATCTTTACAAGGTTCTGCCCCCGTGGATACCGATATCTTAAACAGCACAGACGTGGAAAGCTATCACTCCTGGTCTTCAAACGGAAGATGGATCATATTCAGCAGCCGACGCTTGACGGCTTTACACCCGTTTCTTCATCGCCCACCTAAATGAGAACGGAAAGTTCAGTAAACCGTTCCTACTCCCGCAGAAAGATCCTGACGAGAACAACCTCCGAATGAAATCATTCAACATTCCGGAATTTATCAAGGATAAAATCACAATCACCAGATCTCAGCTGGATCATACCGTAACCGATTAAAACGTACATAAAAATGAAAAAAGGAAACATCATACTTCTGGTCCTGTCAAGTATTTATACACTCGTTATCGAATATATGTTCTATCCCGAATATATTCGTTATCAGGAGGCAGGCGGATTATTCCTGATGACAAACGACTACCTGCAAAGTTATCTACTTGCCCCAACCGGATGGAACAGTCTGATAACGAACTTTTTGTCTCAGTTCTACCATTCGCTCTCACTGGGACTTTTCGTGGAAACAGGTTTACTTTTAATTACCGCAGTCATCCTCCTCCTCTACTTAAGGCAATGGAAAGCAGCACTGCACGGATGGATAATCACCGTACCGATCATCATGTTCTGCATCTATCAATATGCCTGGAACTTATCCGCACTATTACAATACAATCTATTCCTTTTGACACTCGTTTTTTTATCTTTTCATCCAGAACAAAGTAATACGCTATACCAGCGCTTTGATCGCTATTCCTTTCTTATATCTTCTTTTACCGGAAAACTGCTTACTTTTATTGTATCTGTATGGAATTGTTTTCGAACGAATTTTCTTCAAACAAAAAGGCTTCCCTATGTTACCGGTTATAAATCTGGTACTTGTTGCCGTATGGCCTCTGTTATGGCAAAACTTTGTTTTTTACACCCCGGTCAATCAGCTGTACACATTCATTAATCCTGAATATGGAATGCGATATATTTACGTATACTATGCCTTGTTCCTAATTCCGCTCTGCTCTGTTTTCCTCTCCGGCAGAAAAGAAAACCGCTATATCTCTATCGCATTCCCCCTTCTCTTAATCGCATTCAGTTGTTACAGCATTTATTCTTCCCCCAACCGGGAAAGGGAGAAACGCCTGGCTGTACAACGGTATGCGGAAGAACAACAATGGGATCGGGTACTACAAACGATCCATACCAGTAACAGCAGCGAAGCCTACTATCATCTTACCTGATGCTTGCCCTTAATGAAAAAGGTATCCTGCCGGAGCAACTCTTCCACTATCCAGTACAGTCAGCAGACCGCATTTATTTTCCGGCAAACGAATTGGGCGGAGCCAATTTTAACAGCCTTTTCGCCTATGCTCTCGGACTGAAACACGAAGCTCTCCACCAACTTGCACAAGCCAATGCCATGTCTCCACAAGGTCTTTCTTTCTCCCGGCTCAGAAGATTGATTGATTGGCAAACAGAATCCGGAAATCTTCCCCTGGCCCAGAAATATATGGACATCTTACAAACCTCCACCTGTCACAATCAATGGATAAAAGAACGAACCGAACGGATCTCCAAGTCCCTAACAACTTCCAAAGAAGCATACAAGGAAGATTTCATTATCGACGCATCTTCCCCCCTCATTCTTCTGACACAAGCGATAAAAGCCGATACAACCAACCGTAAAGCACTCGACTATTTGTTATGCGGCGTCCTTTTGGATAAAGACTTGAAAGGCTTCTATAATTTATTCCGGCAATACTTTCCACAAGGTGAAGCGATACCGATTCATTATCAGGAAGCTCTGTTAGTGGTCGACCTCATGTTTCCTCATTTGGATGCCACCCGCAACTACCCAGTCACCCCAACCTGCAGGCTGGCTTTCGAAGACTTCGGCGTACTGATGTCACAGCGTCCGAATACGGATCATGTACTCCGGCAAAAATACGGAAACACCTATTGGTATTATGGATTTATCCGTACCGCCTAAACTCGACACAAAATAAAAGCCCGGAAGCATTTCTGCATCCAGGCTTTCTATTTTTATACAGATAGATTTAATCAATAACCTTCATTCTGCGGGAAGTTAGCCCCAGAGTTAGCTTCGATTACCTGTAATGGTATTGGATATTGCCATTGATAATCCTGAATATTGGGACCTGCATCCTTCAATTCGTTTGTAGCTGCCGGGAAACGATATCCATATTTGCGGGTACGCTGTACCAACACCGGATTTTCTTTTGTCGACAGACGGGAGAGTGTTACTGCACGATGTTCTTCGCCATACAATTCACGGGCACGCTCATCCAGAATATAGTCAATCGTCACATCAGCAGCCGTACACAATGGAGCTTTGGCACGGGCACGAACAACATTGATAGCATCTGCCGCACTTGCTTTATCTCCTTTATTCAAATATGCTTCTGCCAACAACAGATAAGTTTCAGCCAGACGAATTACATACCAATCCGGATCATATCGGCGATAGTCGCCATCCACATGCTTATCCGTACCGAACTTCCAGATACGCGGGAAAAGAGTGACCGTATCATTAGCCGTGATTTTATAAAGATCGGCATCCGGATCACCGGACGCTTTTTTAGATTCATATAAAGCCTTCGCCTCATCAATGGCCTGCCTCCATGGCTTACCTCCCGACTGATATAGATTACGTTGAATCATCTCTTCAGAGCCACGGACATCACTTCCACAATTATTCCATAGATCACCTAAGAACCATTCGGTCGGATGGCAAGTTCCACCGCCACCATACCCCGTCGAGTCGGTTGCTACATTCGACTTATTCTTATTCGCATCATAATCCGCTTTACTATTTGTAAAAGTTACAGCCCCCCAACCAAATATCTGAATAACGTCACCATTTGACAAAGTCCTTTTCTTGTCCACATTATAGAAATTAGAGACAAAAGCCTGTTCGATATGGCATTTTGCTGGAGCAGATCCCCAACTTACAACACCACCGCCACCAGTATTACTGATGCGTCCTTCATAATCATATTGAGCTACCCAGATTGCTTCTTTATTTCCTTCCTGATAATTAAAATTACCCATACGGAACAGATCCCAATAAGAGCTATGAGGATTGCCATAACGGTCCGTTGCCTCACCAGCCCGTGTTCCGAAACGTTCGGTCATCAGATGGTAATCTCCGTCTGTTCCATCAATTACACGTTTTGCCGCCGCAATCGCCTTATCATAGTCACCGATACAGATAGACATTTCAGCTAACATATGGTCTGCAGCCGCTTTTACGATACGGCCATTTTTCGTCGTTGTCAACGGTAAATTCTGAGCTGCCCATTCAAAATCCGCCGCACACTGTTTCCAAACATCCATACGGGGAGAACGTTCATAATCTACTTTTGCAGAGCGAGCCGGTTCCAATATAATAGGAGTGTCACCGTACATACCGGCTAAACAACGATGAGCCCACGCACGGAAAAAGATCGCTTCCGCCCTAATCTCATTTCTTTGAGTCTCGCTATCCCATTTGATATCCCGAGTATCGATAGCATCGATAATTATATTCGATTGTTGGATTATTTGACACAAATTATCGTACCAGTGACGTGAATATCCCGGTTCGTCAGGAGTGAATGTCTTCCAGTTACTTGTAATATAATTTTGGTCTGTTGCAGCAAAGGTGTCCAGTCCCATGCCTGTCATAAAATAGTTATGATTACCCCATACACCAAAAAACAAATACTGGATGCGCCCATGCAGAAAACCGATTGCCATGTCCAATTCCTCAGGTGTATTATACGAAGTCGAAGACGTATATTCATATGACTTTTCTTCTAGAAAATCATTGTCACAGCTAACCAATCCACATAGGGACAAAGAGCCAACAACCGTTCCTAACAATATATTTTTAATTTTCATATCCGTTCAATTTTTAGAATGTTATATTAGCACCAATTGTAAGTGTCCGATAAGCAGGCTTGCTTCCATAACGGCTACTACCAGGACCGGCAGCAATCGTACCACCTGTTTCGGGATCCAGACCAGACCAGCCGGTAATTGTGAATAAGTCCGTACCACTCAGATAAAGACGCAAATTCTGAATATTGGCTTTCTTTACCCACGGCTGATCGAAAGTATAGGAAAGACTCAAATCTTTCAGTTTCAGATACTGACGTTGTGACCAAAAATAATAGGAATAAGTATTTACATAGCCCAAGCGTGGATGCTCGTTTGTTGGATTATTTTCGCTCCATGGAGCAACTTTCAACTGAGCTCCTGATGTCGTTGCCGTATTATGGTAATTACCAAACGGATCACTACCGATAAAATGAGAACTGTTACCTGCATCCCAACGGAAGTTAAAATACAAAGAGAAGTTCTTCCAACTTAACGTATTGCTAAAATTGATCGTGAACAATGGGTCCATATCTCCAATACAGTGACGGTCATCCGTACTGATCTTACCATCACCGTTATAATCCAGGAACTTGATGTCACCAGGTACAGCATCCGGCTGAATCTTATTACCATTCGCGTCTACATAGCTATCAATCTCAGCCTGAGATTGGAAGATACCTAACATTTTCAAATCCCATGCAGCATTGATCGACTCGCCTATAACCAACGCACGAGCAGTTTCGTAACCATTTGTTGTCGCATTACCCGTATCGTTCGCTTCCTTGCCATTAGCATCCTTGCCAAAAAGGTGAACAATCTTGTTCTTGTTACGATAAAAAGTCAATCCGCTTTCCCAACGGAAATTATCTTTACCGTCTCCATTTATATTAACCGTATTCAAAGATAGTTCGACACCGCGGTTCATCACCTCACCCGCATTAAACTTTGCTTCCGAGAAACCAGTCATATAAGGCAATGAACGGTTCAACAACATATCATTTGTCTTTGATTTATAAACATCGATAGAACCAGAAATGCGTCCGTCCAAGAATCCGAAATCAAGACCGAAGTTTCCTGTTTTAGTTGTCGCCCAAGTCAATTCCTCATTTGCCAACGAATTCTGATAGATATACAAAGAAGATGCATCATACCAAGTATAACCGGAAGCGACTGTAGCCAATGTAGCATAGGCTTCGATACTCTGATTACCGGTCAAACCATAGGATCCTCTCAGCTTTAAGAAACTCAATCCCGGAATTACATTCTGCATAAAATCTTCCTGGGACAATGTCCAAGCTGCAGACACACCTGGGAAGTTAGCCCATTTACTACCTTTGCAAATCCAGAGAAACCATCACACGGAAGTTCGCCGTCAGATAATACTTGTTTGCATAGTTATAATTGACACGAGCCATATAACCGACATTCTGCCATTCCTTCAATGTCTTGTTAATCTGCTGAGTCGTTGCCAAATTTTGTCCGTACGAGCCTAATACAGTCGGCAGTTTGAAACCACTATAAGCAGTCTTCAACTGATTCTGATGAGTGGCGTCACGCGTATAACCGAGCATTGCATCCAAATGATTCTTTCCGAAATCTTTCGTATAAGTGAACACATTGTCCATTGTCCACGCATAAGTCTGGTTAATCTCCGATTTACCATTTGCCTCCGCCGTATACTTATACGGATCAGCCAATTCCTCAACTTTTCTCGTATCCAAGAAATACTGGGGATTTACAAACATATCAACATTGTTCGTATTTTTTACAGCATTCATGGTAAACTTATAGCTCAGACCTTTTACAAACGGGAAATCGATCTGTACAAATCCTGTTCCATTTAGGTTATCATATTTCTTCTCACGATCTGTCCACAAATAGGAAGTAGTTTCGGAAGAACTCCAAAACGGGCTGGCGACATTTCCATTTGCATATCTTTCATACCAATCAGTATAGCCATCATAACGTACATACTTATGGCTATAGGCGACAGCCATGTTGCAGACTGAATATTTGCGATCTGACCAGGATTAGAGGCATTATAATAAGATGCGCGCATACCGACCGTTAACCAGTCTGTAACTTTTGCGTCCATTTTAGCCATAAAAGTCAGCTTTTTATAGTCATCGCCAACAATCAGACCATCCTGTTTCATATAACCGGCCGACAAATAATAATTTCACTTTATCGGAAGCATTTCCTGAAATACTCAGATATAATTCTGAATTCTGCGCATTTTGAGAGACCTCATCAATCCAATCAACCCAACCACCAGCATTGTAAACTTCCAGTTCCTCAGCATTCAATAGCTGTGCGGGGTCCAAACCTACGCTCGGATCAATCGAACCGGCAGCAATCATCGCTTCACGACGACGATTCAAAAATTCATTTTGATCCGTTACCATCTGAGGCTTTCTTGTCCAACTCTGAATTCCGTAATAAGCATCCAAATTAACCGTAGGTTTGGAAGAACGACCACGCTTTGTTGTAATAATAATTACACCATTTGCAGAGCGTGAACCGTAGATGGCAGCAGAACTGGCATCTTTCAGAACATCAATGGATTCAACATCCGTCATGGCAATTTCGTTGATACTACCATTAAAGATAGAACCATCGACAACCAACAACGGCTTGTTCAAGCTTGCCTCCGAGGACCTGTAATAATAGAATTCATACCACGAATCGTCATTGAAGCCGTATTATCACCACCGGCATCTGTTGTCGGGGAATAATTAAAACCCGGAATCTTGCTTGACAACGCAACTAAAGCATTCACGTTTGCCAACTGCGTCAACGGAGAATCATCCAATTTAACACTAGAAATAGAGCCTGCCAAATCTTTTTTTACGGGATGTACCATAACCAACCACCACAACCTCATCCAATGCCATATTATCTTCCTGCAATTTCACAGTTAAATTTTTGGTATTTCCTACTTTTATTTCTTGTGTCTGGAAACCGACATAAGAAAAATACCAATACGGCATTACTGCTACCCGGAACATCTGGAATCGTAAACCTTCCATCACCATCGGTTAATGTACCGATAGTTGTTCCCTTTACCATCACATTTACGCCTGGAAGTTCAAGCCCTCCTGCATCAACCACTTTTCCTGAAATAGAAATCTGGGCAAATGCTTGCAATCCTATACATAGGAAACATAGCAAAAATAGAATTCGATTTCTCATAATCTCCAAACTTATTAGGTTAAACGATATTTATTTTCACAAATGTCTGCCTTTATTATCTTTATAATCATGAAAAAATGATATTTTTCCCTTGCTTTTTGACAGATGTAATAAATTTAATATCTTTGTAAACAGAGATAAATGTAATCTCTCAAGCGAGAAACATTTTATTCTGAAATACTCAAATAATCACCAAATGGATTTGATCGCAGTAAACATAATGTCATAAAGTACTTACCGACAAACAATGATGAGAACATCTGGGGAATGTCTATTAGCGGCATAGGATTTCAGTCTATTGATCCAAAAGGCAGTTATCCCCTTAAAGGTCACCCAATCGGATATACATTTAATCCCGACCGGGGCAGAATTATTGACGAGTTCGCCCTGGTATATATTGTAAAAGGAGAAGGAACTTTTGCTTCCATCAACTGCTTTGAAAAGAAAATATCAAAAGGAGACGCATTCTTTATTTTCCCCGGACAATGGCATAGCTACCAACCTATCGCCAATATAGGTTGGGATGAATATTACGTACCTTTCAAGGTGATTATTTTGAAAAATTATTAAACGGAATTATTAATCGCGCAAATCCCATATTTCATATCGGCATGCTTGACTGTGCTTGGCACAGAAATCCGGGTTCCAAGCTGTTTTGGCGGGAATTACGATGCATACGATCGGCTTGATCTATTCGATCAACAAAAATCAGGATTATGGATCGGTTTCTATGCAGAAGATACAGGAAGCATGCGTATTGATGCGGGAAAACATTTACGACAAGTTTACACCGGAAGATATCGCCGAATCCATCAACATGAGCTATTCCAATTTCAGGAAATCATTCAAGCAATACACTGGGATCGCTCCCCATCAATACATGCTGCAACTGAAGCTCAGCAAGATCAAAGATTTACTGAGCAGTACGGAAATGTCGATCCAAGACATCGCAATGAAGCTCAATTTTGAATCGGCCGACTATTTTTCTTACTTTTTCAGGAGCAAAACAGGCATAAACCACTCTCCTACCGAAAAGAAATCGAAAAGCAGCGGGAAAAAGCCAAGAAGAACTCACACTAAAAGAAGCCCTCAATCAGAAACCCCGTCCAAACTTATGCCATAGCTGTCCTTCCATTTCCTCCCAACAACGCAAAGTCGAATAGATAAAATCGAAGGAATAACGGGTAAGATAAGCTTGGGCTTCATCTTTCTTGCCTTCCGAATAAGGGCCGATACCTTGTTTTCTATCAGAGGCATTTCGTCGGCAGCCTTCTGCTCGAAAGAGAGGACGCAGGCTCGATTAATTTACGACCATGCCCCCAACTCACTTGCGCCAAACGGTTTGTACGTCGATAGGTCCAAAGGGCGGCATCAGGACGATATCGTTTATGCCCGCATACCTTAAAGCTTTCAGGGACATCCGTCATCCCGGCAAATAACGGGACACGGGGACTTTCACCCGGATTATCTTCCGACCACCAACAAACGCCTCCAACCTCGTCCGGTAACCAATCTCGACACTGGATCACAAACGAATAAGCACACCAGACAACCGATATCGTCCGCTGTTTCTCTATCTTCTTTTCACCTCGCTGTGCATTCAGGAATTCAAACATATCATTCGTCATCCAGTTTTGTGCCAACGGGCTTTTATATATCGTATCACGCTCGGTTCTATCTTTATCCTTGATTTTCTTCGTAACCATCATGTCTTTTGTCATATCCATTCTGTTCCCTCATATGTTTCACGCAGCAGACGGTTCATATCCGCCAAAGAAACATTCTGTTCGGGCTTGACAGACAAAGGTAACTCCTCCATGTCCATCGTCAGGTTCAAAGAAGGAGCCAGCGTTTTCAAAACAAAAAAATCCCGGATGGTAAAAGGCTTCTTCCCCGTTTCATGGATTACTTTCCAGAACTTGAAAGGTTCTTTCCCGTCCCAATACCCTAACTTCCGTGCTTTCTCCTTCAGTCCTTCACTATACATATAATTATCCTTATCCCCGAAATCGACATCGGAAATACGAGGTGTATTGGCCGAAACCGTCACATGGTCGTCCGGTATGCGCCGGGCAACCCATAAAGCCCCCATATCTTCCGGACCCGCACCCGTAATCTCGAAAAACCAAAGTTCCCTCTTATCGGCAACCGTCAGACATTCCCCGCCATCGCGATAACCATATTGTTCTGCCAAGCGTCCCATCAGCAAGACCGCCTCGCGTGCCGTACTGCAACGTTGCAAAGCAATCCCCTGCAAATCCTCAATATGGAACAAGCCTTTGGGATTACGCAGCTCCTTACGTCCAACGATAGTCGTTTCTCCCATCGCCAGCTGTTTCTCGTTCATACAAGGATAACCAGTATTCAGATAAGCAAATGTATAAGGACCTGTGGGATAGAACCTTTCAGTTTCACACCCAAACGGTCGTTTTTGCTTTCCGTATGACGGAGATCCCAATAAAGATCGAGTTTTGCGGTATCTGACCAGTTTTGGGCAGGCACAACCTCCATCCAAGTACGAGAAGTCCCATCACACGTCTGCGATGTCATGACCGAACCATCAGTCGTCGCCAATTTGCCGGCAGCGATACTCGTACAGCTTTCGTTCGGATTCGTTAATTCCACTACGCGCTCCTGAGCAAAGAGAGACACCACAGCACAACAAAGGCATATGAACGCTGTATATACTTTTTTCTTCATTTTCCTTTAAAGTTTTTTACTTAATAGGACAAAAATAATCAGTATACGCAAATGCCTCCCCTTATTTTTTGATATTATTCATTATTAATTTGACAATCGACAACCGTACCACGTTTGAATACGATTTACAAACTGCCCTCCCGATATAAATAGGATTAGTAGTGCATGTATTTGGAATTAAAACAAAAAACCGATAACGCAAATCCAAGTATGATTTGCGTTATCGGCGCAATTATGTTGTGATGGATCTTATCTTCCCTGGCGCTTACGTTCAAGTTCGTCAAGGATGATTTTGCGCATACGCATGCTGTTCGGGGTGATTTCTACATATTCATCGCCTTTGATATATTCCAAAGCATCTTCCAGCTGAACACCGTAGGAGGAGCCAAAGACACTTTATCATCCGAACCGGAAGCACGCATATTCGTCAGCTTCTTCACTTCGTCACATTAACCACCAAGTCATTGTCTTTCGTATGCTCGCCAACCACCTGTCCGGCATACACCTCATCGCCTGGAGCAA
>ENA-OQCE01000116-OQCE01000116.1-human-gut-metagenome-genome-assembly--contig:-NODE-116-length-37293-cov-3.744094_pt1 | contig 37293 bp, 34 predicted proteins | sample MGYA00242495_ERZ504572 | MGnify/ENA primary metagenome ERZ504572 (study PRJEB26092, sample SAMD00036228) | human gut metagenome | host: Homo sapiens | study: EMG produced TPA metagenomics assembly of... | reverse complement strand
ATCCGGATGTACCGGCTCTCTACACCCGGATGTAAAGGATGGCAACATGGGGGTGTTTACGGAATTATCTGCTTGTTTCTGCTAAAAGAAGAGAGGGCTTTTGTGGAATGAAGAACCGTATTTTGCCAATTTAGTATAAATGATGAAATGATGTATTTGAAAGGCAATTGCATGCCACACAACCGGATATCCATACCTCTCTATCAACAAGATACGAATCCTGTCCGCAAATGTCAGTTTGCCACCATCCGAATGTCGGCAAACTGACAGATTTCAGACTGTCATTCAACGGATTCTTTTAATATATTTCTAATCTCTTCCACACAATTTATAGCGTATCAGGACGTTGGTATTAAACGTAAATGCTTACCTTTGCGGCCGACTATCCGTGTGAGGATACAGAATTAAGACAATTAATTATTACACTTTATACAAAGTATGGGAAAGTATAAATTGATCAACAACGTGTTGGGCTGGATCGTTTTTGCGATCGCTTCAACCGTCTATTTGATGACTATGGAACCCACTGCCAGCTTCTGGGATTGCGGTGAGTTCATTTCTTCAGCTTACAAGCTGGAAGTAGGGCATCCGCCCGGAGCACCGTTCTTTATGTTGACGGCCAACCTGTTCACACAACTTGCATCCGATCCGTCCACAGTGGCGAAGATGGTAAATACGATGTCCGCCTTGTTTAGCGGACTGACGATCTTGTTCCTTTTCTGGAGTATCACTCACCTTGCCCGCAAGATCATAGTGAAAGACGGAGAAGAAGCGTCTTTAGGCAGATGATTACCGTTATGGGTAGCGGTCTGGTCGGAGCACTGGCTTATACATTCAGTGATACGTTCTGGTTCAGTGCCGTGGAAGGAGAAGTGTATGCCTATTCATCACTCTTTACAGCCGTTGTTTTCTGGCTGATTCTGAAGTGGGAAGCTGTTGCCGACAAACCACATGCAGACCGCTGGATCGTACTGATCGCTTACCTGATGGGGTTGAGTATCGGTGTCCACTTGCTGAACTTGCTGTGTATCCCGGCTATCGTGCTGGTATATTACTATAAGAAATTCCCGAACCCGACGATGAAGGGTACATTGGTTGCTTTGCTCGCTTCCTTCGCCATCGTTGCGCTGATGATGTATGGTGTCGTACAAGGGCTGGTCGAGGTTTGCGGCTATTTCGAACTATTATTTGTCAACGTCTTAGGCATGCCTTACAATTCCGGGGTATTCGCTTATGTGATCATTGTGGCAGGCGTGTTGATCTGGTCTATCTGGGAAACTATGCGCGACGAGATCCATCCGACACGCATGAAGATCGCTTTCATCCTGTCGGTCGTATTGATCGGTATTCCGTTTATCGGTAGCGGTTATGTTTTGGCGGTCATTCTGACGGCTGCATTAAGCCTGTACCTGTTCAAGAGCAAGAAGGTGGATATCAAGACGCTGAATACGATCCTGGTCTGCCTGATGGTAGTCGTTGTAGGCTATTCTTCGTATGCACTGACACTGATCCGTGCAACGCCGATACGCCGATGAACCAGAAACGCGCCGAGCGATATCTTTACGTTGCGTACCTATCTGGCACGTGAACAGTACGGTAAAACCCCGCTTCTTTATGGGCAGACCTACGTTTCGGAAGTACAGCGCGAAAACCAGGGAGGAAGCTGCGTACCCGTCACGACAGAAGGCGAACCGACCTGGAGCCGCGTGATCAAGAAAGACAAAAACGAGAAAGACCGTTATTTCGTGTCCCGCACCGATCAGGAATACAAATATGTCGACGAACTGAACATGCTGTTCCCGCGTATGTACAGCTCCGATCCGCGCCATGTACAGGCCTATAAGGAATGGGCGCAGGTAAAAGGCCAACCGGTGAAATATAACTATTGCGGAGAGATGAAGAGCGTAATGAAACCGACATTCGCGGAAAACCTGAAGTTCTTCTTCTCCTACCAGTTGAACTTTATGTACTGGCGCTACTTCATGTGGAACTTCTCCGGCCGTCAGAACGACATCCAGGGAAATGGAGAGGTGCTGAACGGCAACTGGATTACCGGCATTCCGTTTATCGACGAAGTCTGGTGGGCCCGCAGGAAGATATGCCGTTCGATATTATCAATAATAAAGGGCACAATGTCTATTATATGCTGCCGTTGCTGTTAGGTATTTTAGGTTTACTGTTCCAGGCTTATTCGGGCGAAAAAGGAATCCAGAGTTTCTGGGTGACTTTCTTCCTGTTTTTCATGACTGGTCTGGCTATCGTTCTGTATCTGAATCAGACGCCATATCAGCCGCGTGAACGAGACTATGCGTATGCCGGATCGTTCTATGCGTTCTGTATCTGGATCGGGTTCGGTGTCGCGGCACTGGCTAAGGGACTGGAGCGATACGGCAAACTGAATCCGGTCATCGCCGGATCGGTGGCAACCGTGCTTTGCTTGTTCATACCTATTCAGATGGCCGGACAAAACTGGGACGACCACGATCGTTCAGGCCGCTATGTCTGCCGCGATTTCGGTTCCAACTATCTGGAATCCTGCGAGCCGAATGCCATCATCTTCACCAATGGCGACAACGACACATTCCCCTTGTGGTATGCCCAGGAGGTAGAAGGCGTCCGTACCGATGTCCGCGTATGTAACACCAGCTACCTGCAAACAGACTGGTATATCGACCAGATGAAGAAACAGGCTTACGAGTCCGCTCCGCTGCCGATCACCTGGACACGCGACCAGTATATACAAGGAACCCGCGATGCAGCTTATGTATTCCCGCTGACAAAAGATTCGATCGACCTGAACACGGCCTTGAACTTTGTCCGCAGCGATGATCCTAAGTTCAAGAAGATTCCGGGTATTAACCAGGAACTCGATTATATCCCGGCTGACAAACTGTACTACAAAGTCGATTCCATCGCCGGAGCCAAAATCTTAGGCGGCAAGACAGACGCATGGTAGACCAGATGATGATCAACCTCGCCGGAAAGAATGCACTGGGTAAACAAGAACTGACGATCCTCGACATGTTGCAGACCAACAATTTCGAACGTCCGATGTACTACGCGATCACGGTCAGCCCGGATCAGTCGTCAACCTGGACGCTACTTCGAACAGACAGGTCTCGCTTACCAGGTCGTTCCGAAAAATGCCAACAAAGCAGTCAACACCGACAAAATGTACGACAACGTGATGAACAAATTCAAATGGGGCGGCGTAGACAAGCCAGGCGTTTACATCGACGAAAACGTAATGCGCATGTGCAAGAGCTACCGCATGATGCTGTTCAACAAGTTGGCAGAAGCATTGGTGAAAGAAGGCAAGAACGACAAGGCTTTGGAAGTATTGGACAAATGTATGCAGGTGTTGCCGCCGGAAAATGTCCCGCTCGACTACACGGCTCTTTCAACCGGTGAACTCTATTATGTGCTGGGCCAGAAAGAAAAAGCGGCAGAAATATTTACAGGCATCGCCGATAACATGATGCGTAACATAAACTGGTACTTCCGCTTGAACCGGTGCAGTTGGCGTCCGTAGAAACAGAATTGTTACAGGACATGCAGGTTTTGAATCAAGTATTGTTAATCAACAAACATTACAACCCCGAATTCAACAAGAAATACCAGGAAGAGTTTGACAACTACCGTATGGCTTACGAATCGGTGCGCAGAGAATAGATATGTTTATAGAACAACCGCCCTGGTTTTACAGGGCTCTGTTTCCAGGGGTAATCTGGCGGATTCCGGCAAAGAAGAAGTGTGTATATCTCACCTTCGACGATGGTCCGATCCCCGAGGTTACCCCTTGGGTATTGGATATATTAGACAAATATGGCGTGAAGGCGACCTTCTTCTGTGTCGGGGACAACGTCCGCAAACATCCGGACATCTACCAGATGGTACTGGACAGGGGGCATCGTGTAGGCAACCACACTTTCAACCATATTCAAGGTATCCGCTTCTGGACCAAGAACTATCTGGCGAATGTGGAAAAGGCTGCCGAATATATAAAAAGCGACCTGTTCCGTCCGCCCCACGGACACATGCGTTTTCCACAAGTGGTAGGACTCAGGAGGCATTACCGGATCATCATGTGGGACGTGGTGACGCGCGATTACAGTCCGCACATGACACCGAACGGTGTCTTCAACGTGGTGAAGAACTATACCCGCAACGGTTCCGTAATCGTCTTTCACGACTCGCTGAAAGCCGAACGCAACATGCGCGAAGCGATGCCCAGGGCCATCGAATGGCTACAGGAACAAGGGTATGAGTTCAAAGTGTTTTAATATGCTTCCAGCTATCGAAATAAAAGAGAAAGCAAAAGAGATCGGCTTCGATGCCTGCGGGATCGCACAAGTAGCGGCCGCAGACAGCGAGGCCTTATTTTTTGACAGATGGCTGAAGGAGGGCAACCATGCAGGGATGGCCTATATGGAGAACCACCGCGAGATCCGGTTGAATCCCGCCGGATTGGTGGAAGGAGCCAAGACAGTCATATCCGTGGCGTTGAACTATTATCCGGAGCAGAAACTTCCACCCGAAGCGCCCCATATCGCCTACTACGCCTACGGGAAGGATTACCATCTCGTCGTCAAAGAGATGTTGAGCGAGCTATGGACCGCCCTGTTCCCGCGCCCCGCGCGGGATCGCATAGAGACGGACGGGAAAGGTATGGATCGCAACGGGCTGTTCTTTTGCGATCCCGCGTCAAGCGCGGGAACGGAACAGGCAGACGTAACAGCCGCCCGCTTTTTCACCGACTCAGCTCCCATCCTCGAACGCTATTGGGCCTGGAAAGCCGGACTGGGATGGATCGGGAAGAACACAAACCTGATTATTCCCGGAAAAGGCTCTTTCTTCTTCTTGGGAGAAATCGTCACCACCCTCGAAGCGGACCAGTACGACACGCCGCAGAAGAACCGTTGCGGCAGTTGTAGCCGTTGCCTGGATGCCTGCCCGACAGGAGCACTGGAAGGCCCCCGCCACCTGAATGCCCGCAAATGCCTCTCCTATCTCACCATCGAGAACCGCGGAGAAATCCCCACCGAACAGGCTTCCCGACTCGGTAACCGCCTCTACGGTTGCGACACCTGCCAGGAGGTCTGCCCCTGGAACCGTTTCGCCCGCCCGACCCAAATAGAGGCATTCCGTCCGAAACCGACTTTGCTTTCTCTTCGAAAAGAGGATCTAAAGGTCTTTTCCCGTGAGGATTATAATCGTATATTTGCCAAATCGGCGGTCAAAAGAGCCAAATACGAAGGATTGATACGAAATATACATAACTTAAAAGATTAATACCATGAGAAGGACATTGAAAACCTTATCGCCATGCCTCGTCGCATTCCTGTTGATGCTGACAGTCGCATTTGCAGGTAACGCACAGGAATTACAAAAGAAATTGGAAGGGCTGAAAGGAATCAGCGGCATCGAGAAGCTGGAATCGGACCATTATGCCGAGAAATATCTCGTACGCATCACACAGCCTGTCGACCATAAGAACCCGGCAGCCGGAACATTCACGCAACGCGTGATCGTCGCCCACGTCGGTTTCGACCGCCCGACCATATTGGTCACGGAAGGATATGGTGCGGCGTATGCCTTGAACCCTCGTTATCAGGAAGAGCTGTCGAAGCTGCTCGATGCCAATATGGTATTCGTGGAATACCGTTATTTCCTCGAATCCACCCCGAATCCCTGTAATTGGGAATACCTGACGGCAGAGAACTCGGCCTACGACCTGCATAACGTCAACCAAACATTCCGAGAGCTGTACACCGGTAAATGGGTCAGCACCGGCATCAGCAAAGGCGGACAAACCACTTGCCTGTACCGTGCCTGGTTTCCGGACGACGTAGACTTCTCCGTTCCCTACGTAGCCCCCTTGAACCGCGGTGTGGAAGACGGGCGCCACGAACCGTTCCTCCGCAAAGTAGGCACGAAGAAAGACCGTCAGAAGATCGAAGCTTTCCAGATTGAAATATTGAAACACAAGGACGAAATCGTCCCGATGCTGGAAAAGTTCTGCAAGGACAAGAAGCTGGAATTCCGCATTCCGATAGCCGAAGTATTGGATTATTGCGTCCTGGAATACCCGTTCGCCCTCTGGCAATGGGGTACGCCGACCAGCGTGATCCCGCCGCTCACATCCGATGCAAAGACACTGTTTTATCATTTGGTTGACATCAGCGGGCCCGACTATTTTGCCGAAAACCAGCCGAATATCTCCTTCTTCGTACAAGCTGCCCGCGAATTGGGTTATTACGGCTATGACACGAAACCGTTCAGGAAATACCTGACAATCGACAGCAGCCGGGGATACCTGAACCGCATCATGCTGCCGAAAGAGCTGGTCGACAAAGTTGAATACCGCCCCGAACTTTACCACAAAGTCTATGATTTCCTCCGTGACAACGATCCGAAGATGATCTTTATCTATGGCGAAGTAGACCCGTGGAGCGCCACCCGCGTCCCGATCTTCAAAGGCAAGGTAAACGAACAAGTCTACATCCAACCCGGAGGCAGCCACCGCGCTCGTATCGGCAACATGCCCGAAGACATGAAGGAAAAGATACTGACACAGATTAACAAATGGCTGGCAGAATAGCGGATTCGTTTCTCAATTAATTGTAGAACGAATTATGATCAACAGATTCGTTTAACGAGCATTTAGCGAATGAATCATAACTCCCATATTCATTCTACAATTATCCGGTTAACGAATTATAACCGGCAGATTCGTTCTCTAATTGCCCCTTGAACGAATCCGTCGGTCTTGTATAAGCTATAAACAAACGAATATATACAAAAATGGACACAAAATACCCCCTATACACTCCCAAAGATATCTTTATCTCCTTCTGCGGCCGGGAAGCGACCGAAGCGGAACGCTGGCAAGGCGTACAATCGGGTATCATTTTCCATAAACGAACGGGCAACGAATTTTTGGACCTTTTCGCCTCGATGGTTCATCATTATATGAATCATGATCCGGTTTTCTATGCAAAAAAATTGGGCGTCTCGCGAGTCGATCTGTCCGGCTGCCTGAGGGTACTGACCGGGGTGACTACAGACGAATGGCTCGAAGCCTACCGTTGGGTGGCCATCCGCGACGTCCTGCTCCATACGGACTGGCCTTTGGGCGAAGTGGCGACGAAAATGGGCTACAGTTCGGTGAAAACCTTCAGTCGCGCCTTCATCGAGCGTGTCGGCATACCTCCGTCCCATTGGCGGGCGAAATATAAAGGGAATGATTAGCTTTTCAGGAAAATATAAATACCTTTGTGCATGTTTTACCTATTGTCTAACTTATAAATAAAGAAGAAATGAAAAAGAATTTCTTGTTCCAGCTCTTGCTGGCAGCATTCCTGTTACCGGCTTTTTCTTGTTCGGACGACGATTCGGCTCCTGAAATCAACAATGCAACTACCTTGAACATGCTCGATGTGGAGAATGGAGCGACCCGTCTGGGCAATTCGGACATCTATATCAACGCGGCAAACAACTTTCAAACAAACGAATGCCTGATCGCCGAAATCGGTCCGTCGAAAGGGATTGGAAAAGTCATTCCGCCCCAAGTCGGCAACGGATTGGTTTATCAAGCAGCCGTAACACCGGGACACCTCTACCAAGCTTTCAAGGAAGAAGCCGTGAAGCAATTTCCATCGGGAAAATTCGCATTGGCGCTGGCAGGAGACTACTACCAATTCTATGTCGGATCCGAGATCATGAAAGAGGAGAAAAGAGTAGGCGCTGTCATCCAGTTTGCCTGATCAATCCCGAAGCAGACGGGTTACCCGCCTACGACAGCACGATCGGGACAGTGGTAAGCGGTTATGAAGACGAGATTGTCCGGGAATTTCCCAAAGACACGGAGTTCAGCTACGATAGCGACCTCGAAGACCTCTTTCAGATTACGACCGAAGGCGGCATACTGAAAGTCACACTTCTGCCTTCGTGGAGCGACATCCGGGGAAATTATGCCATTTACGCCCGCCATAACGAGGTGTATACGAAAATATATGTCAAAGTGGAATAATCAGAACATTCCCTGTACTTTATAGACAAATTCCATCCAAACCCAATATCGGATCGCCTTTCCGAGAAACATCGAGACAGCCACGATCCAGATATTGGCGCGGAGAAAACCGAGCGCCACGCGATAAAATCGCCTATACCGGGAAGGAAAACGAAAAAGCCCATCCAGGAACCTTTCCCTTTTATCCAATCCTGCACTTTCTGCAATTTGACGGCATCCAGTTTCAGATATTTCTCTATCCATTCGACCTTGCCCAGCATACCCAGCCAATAACAACTCATGCCACCTAAGAAATTACCTAACGTAGCCGCAATCATACAAGGCCAGTAGCCGCTCCCGCCAACAACACTCCGGTTAGAACGACCTCGCTGCTGAACGGCAAAACGGTAGCAGCCAAAAAAGAGGCGATGAACACACCGATATATCCGTATTCTATAAGAAATTCCATATACGAATGAATAGAGTGGCAACCAGGACTGCCACAGTTGTAAAAAACGACCAAAACACGATCTTGCCACGTGTCACCGTAAAGAAATGAGCGATCAGGATAGAGGCTGGCACGCAAGCTGTTTCCAAAAATTCTTCCGAAACCTGATCATAGAGGAAATAAAGGCTGAACGCCCATACGGACATCGCAATCAGGAACGAGAGAAACTGACGGGAGCGAAGCGAATCCTCCGTATCGTGCATGACAATATTCAGGGAAGCGACAACTGTCAACAGGGCAATCGCCATGATACTGATCCAATCCAGCAACACTATTCCGTCCGTCGCCAAGAGGCGCACCTTGAAAAGCGTCGAGAAAGGGACGTTGAACAGCGTGAAATCCCGTTGCCAGACACACCACCCCAACAGGAACCAATATACCGTCGCCACCCCTAACAAAGAGGCGATAAAGGTACGGGACGTCAGCGAACGGAAATTATACATCCCCAGCCAGAACAACGGCAAAAACCACAGCAAATGAACCCAAAGCAGACTGCCTATACCGATCAGCAAGGCGGCACTGTAGGCCTTCTCTCTCGCCTCGGGATCATGATAGGTCGTGAACAGTTGGTAAATAGCCAGAATCAGGCAGAAAACACCGACCGAAGTCGATTTCAAAGGAAAGAAGTCGGGATTCGTACTGATGAACAGGACATAGAAGAGGAAGGGCAGCATCGTCTTCTCCCGTATCAACACCAGTACATAGTTCGCACGATGCAATAGGAAAGCCCCTCCGAACATCAACGCCATCCCGATAATATAGGTAAACTCCTTGCCTGGCAATGTCTGGCAAATCGTATTCCAGAGAGGAGTAGCCGAGACCTCGCCATAGACAGGATAGCCCACGGAGTACAAATAACTGACCACCCAACAGGCAATACATGCCAATAAGACCGGCACGAATGTCGGTGGCGCGGAGAAGTCGAATCGACGGGAATATTTGTTATAAGCTACTCGCATTTCTGATCAGGAATAGATAAATGCTGATTTACATGCGAGCCAACAGACGAGGCAAAAGAGAGCCTGCAACACACAAGGCTTGAATCGTCTGTTAGCTCACCCCATAAATCAGCATTTATGACAACAATTTATAAATCGAATCCGATATCATTACGGAAATATTTCTTTTCGAAATCAATGAGCTTGGCACCGGCGAAAGATTGGACAAGGGCTTCTTCCTTGTCGGCTCCGTAAGAGCTGACAGCGATGACACGACCGCCACTGGTCAGGATCTGCCCATCGGCAGCTTTTGTCCCTGCGTGGAAAATGATGTTTTCGGCGGGAACCTTATCCAGGCCACTGATAACCTTTCCTTTTTCATACGCTTCAGGATAACCGCCGCTTACCAGCATGACTGTTACGGCCGCACGCGATCGTGAACCAATGTACGACTGCCCAAATTACCTTCGGCCACACCTTCCAACAGTTCAACCAAGTCGCTTTGGATACGTAACATGACAACTTCCGTTTCCGGATCACCCATGCGGCAATTATATTCGATCACCATAGGTTCGCCCTTCACATTGATCAGACCAAGGAAGATGAAACCCTTATAGTCGATATTTTCCGCTTTCAGCCCTTCGATCGTCGGACGGATAATACGCTCGTCCACCTTCTGCATAAACGTCTCATCGGCAAAAGGAACTGGAGAAACGGCTCCCATTCCACCTGTATTCAAACCTGTATTGCCTTCGCCGATACGCTTATAGTCTTTTGCCACCGGAAGCACCTTGTAGCTCTCGCCATCCGTCATCACAAACACGGAACATTCGATACCGTCCAGGAACTCTTCGATCACGACCGTCTTGCTGGCATCGCCGAACATACCACCCAGCATATCGTCCAGCTCCTTCTTTGCTTCTTCGAGCGTGTCGAGAATCAGCACACCTTTACCGGCAGCCAGACCATCGGCCTTCAATACGTAGGGAGCCTGCAATTCTTCCAAAAAAGCGTATCCTTCTTCTAAATTTCCGGCAGAAATACTCTTATAACGGGCTGTCGGAATGTTGTGGCGCATCATGAAGGCCTTCGCAAAGTCCTTGCTGCCTTCCAGTTGCGCTCCCTCTTTCGAAGGTCCTATCACGGGAATACCTGCCAGGGCGACATCGTTCTTGAAATAATCATACACCCCTTTCACCAGCGGATCTTCCGGACCTACCACCACCATACCGATATGATTTGCCAAGGCAAATTCCTTGATAGCAGAGAAATCGTCAGCCTTGATATTTACATTCGTGCCTACCAATGCAGTACCTGCATTACCGGGAGCGATGAATAACTGATCCACTTTCTGACTTTGAGCAATCTTCCAGGCTATTGCATGTTCGCGGCCGCCTGAGCCTAATAAAAGAATATTCATTTTTTTATAATTGACAATTGACAATTGACAATTGACAATTACTTGTCATTATCCTTTCCCAATCATCTTTTTTTAATGGTTATTGTTTTTTTGTTATTTCATCTTTGTTCTTTCTCTCAATTGTCAATCCTTAAGGTAGTCGTCAAAGTAGCGCGTTATCTTCTCATACAGATGCGGACGGTCTTTACCAATCACATTATGCAGATGGCGGGGATAAACGAAATAATCGGGATATGTATCCGCATCCACACAGGCTTTCAGGAATCCCAGGCTGTGCTGCCAAACAACAACCGGATCGATATCTCCGTGGATCAACAGCAGATGTCCCTTCAGATTACCTGCTTTCAATTTCAGGTTGGCATTCCTATAACCTTCCGGATTGTCCTGCGGACGGTCCATATAGCGCTCGCCATACATAATCTCGTAGTTGCTCCAGTCGATCACCGGACCACCGGCAACCCCCACTTTGAACAGTTCCGGATACGAACACATCAGGTTCGTCGTCATAAAGCCGCCGTAGCTCCATCCATGCACACCGATACGGTCGGCATCGACATACGGAAGTGATTTCAGAAACTCAACGCCTTTTACCTGGTCTGCCATCTCGTTCACACCCAAATTACGATGTATGACATTTTCGAAAGCCTGTCCCCGGTTTGCCGATCCCCGACTATCGAGCGTAAAAACCACATATCCGCGTTGAGCCATATAGATATCCCAACCGCCTACACCGTTCTTCCATCCGCCTGTTACCAACTGGGCGTGCGGACCACCGTACACATAAACGATCGTCGGATATTTCTTCGTCTCATCCAGACCGACAGGTTTTACCAGACGGAAATTCAAATTAGTGACACCATCCGCTGCCTTGATCTTTCCGGTAACGATTTCCGGCATCGCATATCCTTCATACGGATCTTTCGCCGTCAGCAACGTCCGTAAAGTTTCACGTTTCTGTCCGTCGATAATCGAAATTTCACGTGGGACATCGGGAGCTGAATAACTGTCGATCAAATATTTACCGGAAGCACTCAGTTGCGTAGCATGAACTCCTTGCAAACCTCCCGAAGTCAATTCGTAAGAAGTTCCCTTTTTCAGATCCAGGCGTGACGTTCCGACATACAGAGCATCACCATAACTGAACGAGCTCAGCATTGACGGCCTTGTGGAAGAGAAAAACAACGCCTTTCCCTTAACATCGAAACCGAGGATGTCCAGGACTTCCCACTCGCCTTCCGTCAACTGCTTCAACAGTTCTCCCTTCGTATTATACAGATACAAATGATTATAACCATCACGCCGGCTCTGCCAGATAAACTGATCCGGATTGTTCGGCAGGAAAAGCACCGGATGTTGCGGCTCTACATAATGTTCGTTCTTTTCGGTAAACAAATCCGCCTCTTTATCACCTGTCAAGGCAGAATAGCGTACCAGGTGCATCTCGTTCTGATCCCGGTTCAGTTCGGCAATATAAATGCTCTTTTCATCCGGGCTCCAGGTAATATTCGTCAGATACTTTTCCTTCGGTAATCCGGTTTTCAACCAGACGATTTTTCCGGTCGCCAGGTTGTAGACACCGACTGTCACCTCATGGCTTTTCATCCCAGCCATCGGATATTTGTGCGGTTCGGCTTTCGCGCAACGGGCAGTAATGTCGACAAACGGATAATCCGTCACCATGCTTTCATCCATCCGGTAGAAAGCCAGCGCCGAACCATTCGGGGACCAGAAAGTCCCTTTATGGATACCGAACTCGTTCTGATGAACGGACTTCCCGCAAACAACACCTTCAGCCCTTTCGTCCGTCACGATACTGACAGCGTTATCCGGCGAAAGGATTTTCAGGTTGTCCTCCTCCGTAAAAGCCAAATAACCGTTGGCCGGACAAAAGTCTAAATTCTCCCAGGAACCATTCAGATCATACATGCTTACAATCCTGTTTTCCACAAAATCGTAATGGAAACGATGGTGCTTGGCATTAAAAGCAAGCACCGGCTGATCTTTGTAAGGAACCGAGAAGAAGGGCATACCGCCAACCGACTGCGCGCCGGCCACCGCAAGCGCTTCGTTCAACTGCTGGCGGGTAAAGGCGACTTTCACCGCCTTTGTCGATTCTCCACTCATCATGCTGTCACCCTTGACATACAGATATGTGTCTCCACACCACTGCAACTGTTTCAAGTTGCGAGGCACAAAACGACTTTGCGTCTTTCCACCGGGAATCAAGTCATGCAAAGTAAACTGTTTGTCTTGTCCCATCATCGACAACGGATTTATAAGTGCCAAAGCACATAATACACCTAAAATATTAATCCTCAAAATCATCCTTTCCTCTTCTTTTGAATGGTTTCTTAAACGAACGGTCACCGAACTTTTTCTTACCGCCAAACTCCTCGTCATCCTTAAAATGTCTCTTGACAGGACGTTTGCCGACAAAATCCCTACGAGCCGGACGGCCATCTGCACGGTCATCGCCGAAATAGCGTTTGCCGGGGATAAAAGGCGTCCGCTCGTTGTCGTCCTCAGCATGCGCGGCAGCAAAACGGCGGGCGGGACGATCCATGCGGTCGGTACGGAAATTCGGACGTGACGAGCGGTCCGGCTTACGTTCGAAAGAAGGTCTTTCCGGGCGGGAAGGACGTGCTTCACCTTCTTCGTTCAGTGCTTTCTTATAGTCTTTAATTTTTCCTTCGAATATATCGTAACAACGGTATTCGCATTCCAACGATCCGTTCATAAGCTTCATCTTTTCACTCGGTTTCAAGCCGATCTTGTCGAAGCATTCATCCTTATAACTCAGAATCCATACTTTATAGCCAGTAAACACATGTTTGACACGTTCACCGATCATATTGTACAACCCCAACAAATCACGACTGGAAATACGTTCTCCATAAGGGGGATTGGTCACCATGATGCCCGGCTGGGGAGCTCCGTGCATTGCTGAAACGGCTGGGTCCTCAGTTCGATATATTTCATCAGGCCGGCACTACGGATATTCTTCTCGCAATCTCGATCGCCGCCGGATTGATATCGGCACCATAACATTTGAAATTAAACTCACGTTCCTGACTCTCGTCGTTATAGATACGGTCGAACAGTTCCTGGTCAAAATCGATCCATTTCTCGAAAGCAAACTCCTTACGATGCACGCCCGGCGCAATATTCAAGGCGATCATCGCCGCTTCGATCAGCAACGTACCGGAACCGCACATCGGATCGACGAAATTCGATTCGCCTTTCCAGCCTGTTTTCAAGATCATACCAGCAGCCAACACCTCATTCAACGGAGCCTCCGTCTGGTCCACGCGGTAACCACGTTTATGCAAGCTCTCGCCCGAACTGTCGATAGAGAGCGTACAGTCGTTATGTGAAATATGAATATTGATATACAGATCCGGATTGTTTACACGGACAGAGGGGCGCTTCTGATCCTTCTCCATGAAATAATCCACGATCGCATCCTTCGTACGATAAGCAACAAACTTGGAGTGATTGAAATCTTCAGAGTAGATTACAGAGTCGATGGCAAACGTCTTGTCCAAAGACATGTAGTTTTCCCATTTCACCTTCTTAACCTCTTTGTAGACAGTATCGGCGTCTTTAGCTTTAAAGTGATAGATAGGCTTCAAGATACGCAATGCCGTACGGCAATAGAAGTTGGCTTTGTAAAGCACTTCCTTATCCCCGGTAAAGGAAACCATCCGGCGGCCAATCTGTATATCGTTGGCACCTAAAGATAATAACTCGCCGGCCAGGATTTCTTCCAACCCGTAAAGGTCTTAGCCACCATTTCAAATGTTTCGCTCATTTTAAGTTGAAAGTTAACAATGATTCCTCATCGTTTATTAGTAATTCTATTTTAATTATTAATTATTCTTTGTTCTATGACTTCACTGGCAGTCAACTGACTTTATTAATTGTCTGCTGGCTCACGGTTGCTCCCGCCGGAACATCTTCCGTGATCCAGACGTTGCCACAGATCGTAGCTCCTTCGCCAATACGAATACGCCCTAACAATGTGGCATTGGAATAGACAGTCACATGATCGCCCAACACCGGATGACGCGGCACACCGCGTATCGCATTCCCGTTTTCGTCAGGCGGCAGTTTCTCTCCTGCCAGACTGACTCCTTGGAAGATACGGACGTGGTTCCCGATAACACTGGTCTCACCGATAACGGTTCCCGTCCCGTGGTCAATCGAGAAATAGTGTCCGATCTCCGCCCCCGGATGGATATCGATACCAGTCTCCGAATGGGCCATTTCAGTAATCATGCGGGGAATAAAGGGAACGCCCAACCGGTATAGCTGGTGCGCAATACGATAGTTGCAGACAGCCCGGAAACCGGGATAGCAAAAAATAACTTCGTTGATGTTCTGAGCAGCAGGATCACCGTTGAAAGCAGCCTCGGCATCCGTCGCCAACAAGGCGCGCATTTCGGGAAGCGTACGGATAAAGGCTTCCGACAGTTTTTCCGCCTCGGTAAGGATCTTTTCTTCGGGACAAGAAACACAGGCAGTATCAGCAAAACAAAGCCCTGCATAAATCTGCTTGGAAAGCAGCGTATGCAACGTTCCGACGTTCACGCCGGTATGGAAACGGATGGTCTGTTTGCTGATCCGTGCATTCCCGTAATAACCGGGGAAAAGGATTGCCCGGCATAAATCTATGATCTCTTTCAGCACCTCACCCGAAGGAAGCGCCTCTTCATCGCGGTAAGCATGAAACAGTTGATGGTAAGACCCCTCGTCCGAGAGCATCTCAACTGTATCATTCAAGACCTTGCTATGCTTTTGCAATCCCATTATTCAGCAATATCATATTTGGCAACAAAAGTAAGAAGAAATTGACAATTAACAATTGACAATTGACAATTATTTGCCCATCATACAACGCTTTATCCAAAAAGACAAACCACCCGGCAACGTCAATTTTCAATTTTTAACTTCCAATTTTCAGCTTATTATGCGGTGCCCCGAATTCCTTGCAGGTCACTTCGTCCATTTCCACAATCCATATTTTGACATTCTTCACAGCCGGATCGGAATAGCGGAATTCCTTATCCGAATACTGTTTCATAATGATATCCAAAGCTTCCGTTTTTTTATCGAAATCTTCTTCAAAGTGGACTTCACCCCAGCAAATCACGCTCTTGGAGCGCATCCGGTAACTACAAGCGACCTCCGGATGCTGGAAAACGAGATCATGGTCCGTGCTAAACGTAATGCAGACACGCGGATTCCGTTCCAAAATGGAAATACTCCGTCCTTCCTGTGCCGAATGCAGGTATATAACACCATCACGATAGCCAAAGTTCATCGGCAATACATAGGGAGTCCCATCCGTATCGGCCAGTCCCACATAACAGATATCACACTTCTTAATGGTCGCTTCAATCAGTTCTTTGTCGGTATGTACTAATGTCTTCATTTCGCATTTCTGTTTTTATCCCTACAAACATACAAGTTTTTTATCTTTTTCAAGATGCTCCCGCAGGATATATTTGTCACATCCTCCTACAAAAACAGAAAGGTCATTCTCATTTTCCTATCGGCACGTCATAATATCATAGCAAAGGTTCTTTGTCAGTTTAAAGACAGCACTTCACAACCAAAAACCCAACAAATAAAAGAAACTGACCTCGATAAGCACTGCCGGATGAGGAATTTTCCCTTCTATCTGGTTCAACGATCCGACATAAGGGGCGACGCGAACCGATGGATGCCCGATCCGACATTTCTGTATATCTTGCGTCCGGCAAGATAACCGTGGCAGTCGTATTGACGGGTACCTCGACTGTCAACTCAAACGAATCCGCTTCTATCCGCCAGTCCGAGCGGACGGGACCGTACAGGGATTGATACGATCCGCTGCAATAAGTGAGGCCGCCCACCGGTTGAGGAGCGATGACAATGTGCTTCATACCCGGCTCCGCTTCATCATAACGGATTCCGGCAAGTGTCCGGTAAAACCAAGCCACCACACTGCCGAACATCGGATGGCAACGGGATGCCTTTCCTTCCCATCGCTCCCATAAACAAGAATAACGGTCATCCATCACATACCCGAACCCCGGTATCTCGCGCTGGTTCATCAACCGGAAAGCAATATCGGCACGTCCGTTATCACTCAATACTTTCAAGAGCAAAGGCGTTGCCATGATACCTGTGTCAAAATGATTTCCTATACTGTCCAGATGAGCGAGCAAAGCGTTGAACACGGCTTCCTTTTCACCTTCCGGCACCATTCCGAAAGCCAGCGGGAATACATCCGCACCTTGTCGCCCTTCCCAATAATGATGGGTCAACGGGTTGAAAAAGACAGTATTGAAATCCTGCCTGATCCGTGTGCACAGCCGGTCAAAGTGCAGTCTGTCTTCCTCTTTCCCCAAGACAGCCGCAACCTTCGACATCAAGTCTGCCGAATGATAGTAATAAGCCGTATTGACCAACGGTTCGGGCAGTTCCATCTTCTTCCCCGGCGCACACCAATCCCCCAGGCACCAGCCATCCGGCTCTTCCCGGACGATGATTCCACGGGCGTCGGTCCTTGTTCCCAGATAGGCAACCCATTGTTTCATACCTTCATAATGACGGTTCAACAAAACCGTATCGCCATAATAACAATAATAGGCCCAGGGCATGATCACATAAGCCGATCCCCATGCCGGACCGCCTCCTCCACCACCGAAGGGTGCGGTATGCGGAACATAACCGCTCTTCCGATTCCGGGCATCCCCCATATCGTCAAACCATTTCCGGTAAAACTGCGTCATATCGAAAGATAAGATAGAACTTTCCACGACCACCTGCGCGTCTCCAGTATAAGCCAACCGTTCCCGGTGCGGGCAATCACTGCTGATACTGCCGTGAAAGTTATTCTTCTGCGTCCGCAAGTAGACTTCGTTGATCTTATTAAACAATTCGTTCGAACAACTGAAACTTCCGGCAGGCTGCGGATCGGTATGCACGACTTTTGCAACCAGACTTTCCTTGTTCATCCTGACCTGTCGGGATATGACTTCGATATAGCGGAACGTGTGCCAGGTAAAACGCGGTTCCCATTGTTCCACTCCACCGCCCCGCAACGTATAGAGGTCCACTTGTCCGAAATCATTTTTTTCCTCTCCGACAAAACGAAGCTTGATCCGGTCACCGGCATTGCCTTGCACTTTTATATGCGCCCAGCCGGAAATCATCTCCGGAAATGCATACCAATAAGTAGAATCGTCCTTTTGTTCGCAGCTTACCGGCTGCAATATCCGGATAATTTTCTCATGAGGGCAAGTTGAGCATGCAGACTGCCCTTCGGCGCCCTTACCAAAAGGGCTTTCTTCCAGGAAGAATCCTTGTACCCGTTCCGGTTCCAGCCGTCCAGCTCTAGCCGGGCATCATATTCTTCACCTGTGAATATGGCGTCATGCAGTAAAGGGCCGGTCGTTGTTTTCCAGCTATCATCCGTAACAACCAGTTCCGTCGATCCATCAGTGTATTCTATCTCCAACTGGCATAACAGCCGGGGTGTATCGTACCACATACAACCTTCCACCGTCCGGTCACGCTGGTTATACCAGCCGTTTCCCAACAGAACTCCAACCGTATTCTCCGCTTTCTGCACCAAAGACGTGACATCGAACGTATTATAGAGAACCCTTTGGTTAGATTGATCATCAAAGAAATACAACATCTTTTTGAGCGGACGACGATCGAAATTAGTAACGGCGGGAGCCAATACCTGGTCGCCTACCCTTTCGCCATTCAGGTACATTTCATAAAAGCCCAGTCCGCATATATAGGCTTTCGCCTGTTTGACCGGCTTGTTTATCCGGAATGTTTTACGGAAATAAGGAGCCGGAGTAGTCAACGTCGAGTCGGGATAAGCGTCTTCCCGGTTGCCGATCCACCGGGCTGTCCAATCAGACGGTTCCAACAATCCCATCGTCCATCTCCCTGTTTCACTCCAAGGCGAAGCCTCTCCCGCTTCATCCCAAACCATCGCTTTCCAGTAAAGCGTTTGCCTGGAATCAAGCGGTTTCCCTTCATATCCTACCTGGCTGGAACGGGAAGATGTTATTTTCCCGGAATCCCAAAAATCCGCTTTTCCTTCAGCTAGCAAAGAAGGAGAGCTTGCCACGAGGATACGGTAGGCTGTCTGACTTTTCGCTTGCCCGGAGGATTGCAACTGCCAACTCAACAAGGGCTTTTCATTCTCCACTGCAACCGGATCTTCCAGATATTCACACCGAAGATTGCAGACAGATATTCTTTCCTGTCCCGAAACAAAAAAACACAAATCCCCAAAGGAAAGAGAGTAACAGACAATAATACTTCATAACATTAAGATCAACTGAATTTCCATGATATCCAATGCACAAATATATGGATATACCGTCATCCGCCACTTACAAATTTGAGAATTAATCATGCAGAAATGATACAAGAAGAAAGATTTCCCGCCATAAAATCAAAAAGGGCCGGAACTTTCATTCCGACCCTTTTGTTCTGTGAGTTGTCTCACGAGGATTCGAACCTCGACAGACAGAACCAAAAACTGTAGTGCTACCATTACACCATGAGACAATCCGGCGCTTTATCTAAAGCAATGCAAAGGTAAGAATAAAATCTTACCTTGCAAGCATTTTTTGTAAAAAATCCAAACAGTTTCTTATTTTACGATCAGTAAATAGTAATTCTTCTTACCTCTCTGAACCAGCAAATATTTCTCATCCAACAGGGAAGAGCAGTCGATAACCATATCCTGATCCGTCAGTTTCTCTTTGTTTACACTAATACCGCCGCTCTGAACCAACTTGCGCATTTCGCCTTTCGACGGGAAAATTGCCGCCTTTTCAGTGAACAGGTCGATCGCTTTAACGCCGGCACTCAATTCTTCACGGGAAACCTCAAACTGGGGAACACCGTTGAACACATCCAACAATGTCTGTTCATCCAAATGTTTCAATGCTTCCGATGTAGAGTTTCCGAACAGTATATTGGAAGCCTCGACGGCAGCATCGTAATCTTCCTGGGAATGAACCATGACCGTCACTTCCTTTGCCAAACGTTTCTGCAACGGACGGAGATGCGGTGCTTCTTCCTGTTCTTTGATCAGGGCATCAATTTCTTCCTTGGGCAGATCGGTAAAGATCTTGATATATTTGGCAGCATCGGCATCGCTCACGTTCAGCCAGAACTGGTAGAATTTATAAGGAGATGTATAACGGCGATCCAACCAAACGTTGCCAGACTCAGTCTTGCCGAACTTGCCTCCGTCGGCTTTCGTAATCAACGGGCAGGTCAAAGCAAAAGCCTCACCACCCAACTTACGGCGGATCAGCTCCGTACCGGTCGTGATGTTACCCCACTGATCGGTTCCTCCCATTTGCAAGCGGCAGCCTTCGTGTTCATACAGATACATATAATCGTATCCCTGAAGCAACTGGTAAGAGAATTCCGTAAACGACATACCGACAGAAGATTCGCGGCTCAGGCGTTTTTTAACGGATTCTTTAGCCATCATATAGTTAACAGTGATATGCTTACCGATATCGCGGATAAAATTCAAGAAAGAATAATCCTTCATCCAGTCGTAATTGTTTACCAACTTGGCAGCATTAGGCGCGTCCGAATCGAAATCCAAAAACTTGGACAACTGCTTCTTAATGCTATCCTGGTTATGACGAAGCGTTGCTTCATCGAGCAGATTACGTTCCGCCGACTTCATTGAAGGGTCTCCGATCATACCGGTAGCTCCGCCGACCAGAGCAATAGGACGGTGTCCTGCACGTTGGAGATGTTTCAGCATCATAACCGATACCAGGTGACCGATATGTAATGAGTCAGCCGTCGGGTCAATACCTACATAAGCAGAAGTCATCTCTTTTTGCAACTGTTCTTCTGTTCCGGGCATCATATCAGCGATCATGCCCCTCCATGTTAATTCTTCAACAAAATTCATCGTTTTAGATTATAGTATTAATTGAATGCGGGCAAAGGTACGACTTTATAATTGAAAATGGAGAATTGAGAATTGAAAATTAGGGTATAACAATGATTTAAGGTAGATGAAGGATGTCACGGACGTTTTCGGCAACCTGTCCGGCAAACTGTTCAAGCCGGAGATTCAAGGAAACCGAAAGGTTCCGGTAGACAGTTCGGATATCGATTTCGCGATCGTCCGTTTCGGCAAACAAACGGCCGGGCCATGCTTCACGTACGGCTCCGGGGTTGAAATACTCGCCAAAGGAGAGGTAAAAACCCTGTCGGATAAGTTGCCCGGCTAATGTGGCATTACCACGAAAACCGTGTATAACCCACGGTACACGGGGCTTTAGTTCTTTTTTCGAGGCTATCAGTCGTCCCAAGCTTTCACGCAATGAATGATTAAAAAGATGCCGGCATTTTCGGCAAGAGAGGCCGATGCCCTAAAGATTTCCCGCTGACAGTCCAACGGAGCTTCCGCACCTTTATCTAAGCCGTTTCGCCAATAGCCACTACATCCGGAAATGAGACCTGCCGCTTCAATTCGGCAAGCTGTTCTTCACGTTATATATATACCAGGGATGAATGCCGACAGAACGGAACAACCCCGTTTCCACATCGAACGTAGGAACCAAACTGTTAACTATAGCGGCATCTTCCGGATGAACGGGCAAATGGTGAGTATGTATATCGTAATAAACCATACTTTACGGTACAGGATCATATCCGCTTCCTCCCCAGGGATGGCAGCGAAGAATGCGTTTGACTGCTAAATACAATCCCTTTACCGGACCATGTTTTTTGAGAGCCTGCACAGCATATTCGGAACAAGTAGGCGTGTACCTGCACGATGCCGGCGTCATGGGAGAAATGCAATATTTATAAAAATAGACCGGCAACAACAGAAGGAAAGTAAAAAAACGCTTTATCATGCCTTGTCGCGAAGTACGTTCAATGCTTTTGTCATGGCTTTTTCCATATCGGCAAAAGGATGGATTTCCTTGTCCAAATAAAGGAAAGCAACCAGCATACGCTTGTTTTTTCCCGTCAGCGGATCGATCAGATCATATTTGCGTACCCGGTAGGCTTCGCGAACCTGACGTTTGATCAGATTCCGTTTTACGGCACGCCTGAATTTTTTTTTGGGAACACTCACCAAGATAGACACTGGAGCTAATGTCTCTTCTTCCACCGCTAAATAAACGACCCGCAGTGGAAACGCCACAAACGATTGCCCTTTTGCAAACAACAGGTCAATGTAACGTTTCCACGACAGACGTTCTTCTTTTGAAAGGGTATACCTTCTATTTACCATTCTTTTTATTACTACCCATCTCTTTTTTCAGATACAATTCCAGGGCAGCCGTCATAGACGGAGCTTCGGGAGTCGGCGCTTCCACATCCAGACGCAAACCGGCCTCTTTCACCGCTTTGGCTGTTGTCGGGCCGAAACATCCGATCTTTATATCTTCTTGTTTGAAATTCGGGAAGTTCTTCAACAGAGAGGAAATTCCGAAGGGCTGAAAAATACCAGCATATCATAGTCGAATTTCTCGTCTTTAGAGAAATCATTGCTTACGGTGCGGTACATAACAGCTTTCGTAAAAGAAATCTTTTTCGCTTCCAACATAGTTAACAAATCATCTTTATGCACGTCGGAAACGGGCACAAGATATTTTTCTTTTGCATGTTTGCCGATAACTGTAACCAGATCATCCAGCTTTCCGGTCTGTCCAAAAAAGATCTTACGCTTCCTATACACAATATATTTTTGCAAATATACGGCAATGGCCTCAGTCATACAGAAATACTTCATCGTTTCGGGAATGGCAACACGCAGCTCCTCACACAGGTGAAAGAAATGATCGATCGCCGTACGGGCCGTGAAAACAACAGCCGTATGATCCAAAATAGAAATTTTCTGCTGTCTGAACTCCTTAGATGAAAGAGGTTCTACTTTAATGAATGGACGGAAGTCAATCTCAACTCCATACTTCTCTGCAATGTCGAAATACGGGGACTTCTCGGATGCAGGCTTCGGTTGTGATACCAGCAACTTTTTGATGTTCAATGCCATAGAGTACTTGTCTCGATAAAGTTATACAAATAAACCATACCTTCGTACAAAAATACCAGAGGTAAAATTTCTTGGCCGCAAAGGTACAAACTTATATACAATAAACCAGTGCTTTTCTTGTGAAATATCCGTATTGTCTTATAAATTATTACAAAACGACACAAAATATAGAGAATACAAAACATTACTATCGGTATAGTTACGTATGTCCCGACAAACACCAACCACAACACCGGAACGTATAAAGATACTCCCCAAATCCCCATAATAGCATTATAACTCGTCTTCCATAACTTATACTTATCTGGGTCGGAAAACACGCTGCCCAGGAGGTAATAACAGCATTGTTTAAACTGATAAAACAGGAATAAAACACAAAAAACCGTTCCGATCGCCGATAAAACCGCCTGCCATTCCGCATAATTCACAAATCCGTATATCCTGCCGACCGCAATCAGGGCGATACTTGAAAGGAACAAGACTTGGAATGTCATAAAATTGCGGAAAAAGAATATGCTCTTCCCTATTACATCGTCAAATAGATTCTGCCTTTCCTTCACGAGAAAAGCATCTTTCAGCATCTTCACAAACAGTTGGAAATTCGTCCGGAACACAAAGGAAAAGACAATAAACAGGAATAACAGCAGGGAGAAGATGACATCATCCACCAACTGCCCGTCCCATAAGCGAATGCCCACATATCCTTCAAATATATTCATGTTCCCTGCGTATTACAGGTGCAAAGATAATCAAAAAAGAAAGGCAAGCTTACCCGACAAGCTTGCCTTCTCAAACAATCAACCGTTATGAATAACGATCTTAGAAACTATCTTTATGAGAGGACGAGTAGACCTCGCCCCTACCGACGTCATTAAATATTGTAGTATTGTTCCCAGCCTTTACGCGGCATTTCGCCAACCAGCATCTGGTTCATAACCGGATCGTTCACGATCTGCTTCGTGTCGCGGTCGAACACGATCTTGCGGTTCATGCGCTGTGCCAACACGCCGAGACAGAATACCTGGCTCAACGGACCTGCGATAGAGAACGGAGAACGAGTCTTTTCCTTGCCCTGGCAAGCCAATAGGAAGTTTGCGTAGTGGTTGGACGGGCTCTTTTGATATTCCGGCAACTTCGGATTCATATCCTTGGCTACCTGATCAGGAATCACAGACAAGGTGCTACCATGAGAACCACCCTTGAATGTCAAAGTCTTCGTATAGATTTCCTTACCCGGGTTCAATTTTGCCAACTGAAGTTTGCCACCGGCAACCGTCGGGATATTCGGATCGACATCGGAAGAACCGTAGTTCTCAGGAACAGGAGGAATATTATCCAGACCGTCATACCAGGTAATATCGACAGCCGGCATTTCTTTTCTTTCCGGGAATCTGAACAGGATACGGGAAGACATCGGGAAGAAGAACGGGTTATGATCTTTCAGATACAACGGGTTTACTTCCGTCGGCAGACCGAGATCCAGGAATTCGTGTGCGGTATCGATGATGTGAGCCCCCCAGTCGCCCAATGCGCCCATACCGAAATCGTACCAGCAACGCCACTGTCCCAAATGGTAGTCATGATTATATTCGTGGAACGGACGAACACCCAACCAAGTGTCCCAATCCAATGTTTCGGGAACTGGTTCACCCATCGGCATGTGCGTGATGTTCGGGTTCCAGTTATGCCAACGGCGCGGAGAGTTCATGTGAGCTGTTATAGCAGTGACGTCTTTGATCAAACCGGCTTCTTTCCATGCCTTGAACTGGAAGTAGTTGGCTTCGGAATGTCCCTGGTTACCCATCTGGGTAACGACACCGAATTTCTTTTCGGCACGCATCATCACTTCGATTTCCTGGAAGGTGCGGGCCATCGGTTTTTCCACATATACATGTTTTCCATGAGCCATCGCCTCAATCGTGATCGGGAAATGGGAATGGTCCGGTGTACCGACTGTAACAGCATCGATCTTGTCGGCCATCTTGTCGAACATCTGGCGGAAATCCTGGAAACGCGGCACTTTCGGGAACATGGAAATAAGTTTCTGAGTATGAGGTGCACCCATATCCACATCACAAAGTGCAACCACTTCGCACAAACCGGTTTTATACAGTTCCTGTGCGATCTCGCCTCCACGGTTACCGATACCGATAAAAGCGATTCTCACTTTTTCGTTGGCACTGACAAAAGGAACACCCGGCATGGCATTGGCCTTAGACGGAATCCAAAAAGAAGGAATTGCTGCCGCAGCTGAAAGGGCGGCTGCCCGTTTCAGGAACGAGCGACGTGAAATATCTTCAGATTTCATGGTAAATATATTAGATAAATTATTAATGTTTGCGTGCACATAAAAACAACAACCTCACAAAAATAGATATTTTTTTCTTACATAAAAGCTTTCTCAGAAGTTTTTTCCTAAATCTTAGCAAACGTTTTCCGGTTTATGGGTGTTGTAACAAAAAACTATATACATTTGTCGACTTTTAAATAAGAATATAAGTGATATGAAGATCAGACAGATTCTATCCATCGGATGTTTCCTTTGGATACTAGCCTCCCTCCGTTTGGCAGCGCAGCAACCGGAAATACAACCCTTGCCCATAGACCCGAAAATAAGATACGGACAGCTAAATAACGGGTTGACTTATTACATCCGACACAATGCACAGCCGAAAGACCGTGCGGATTTCTTTATCGCCCAGAATGTCGGATCGATCCTGGAAGACGAGAACCAGCGCGGACTGGCCCATTTCCTTGAACACATGGCGTTCGACGGAACAAAGAACTTCCCAGGGCATGGCATGGATGAATTTACCGAAAGCATCGGGATGCGCGGAGGTGAGAACTTCAACGCTTATACAAGTTTCGACGAAACGGTCTACATGATCATGAACGCTCCGGTCACCCGCGAAAGCATTGTCGACTCCTGCCTGCTGATCCTGCACGACTGGTCGGGCTTCATCACCCTCGCAGATACGGCCATCGAAAAGGAACGGGGCGTGATCCGGGAGGAATGGCGCACGCGACAGGATGCCCAGGCACGTATCTGGGAACAGCAACTCCCGAAAATGTTTCCGGACAACAAATATGCATACCGGATGCCGATCGGCACGATCGACGTGATCAACAACTTCAAGCCGGACGAGCTTCGCGACTATTATAAAAAATGGTATCGCCCCGACTTGCAGGGCATTATCATTGTAGGGGATATAGATGTAGACAAGGTGGAAGCGGCCGTAAAACGTATTTTTGCTGATATCCCGGCTCCGGTAAATCCGGCCAAACGGGAATATACGGAAGTGGCGGACAATGATAAACCGCTTGTTTCCATTGCTACGGACAAGGAGGCTTCCAATATGGTCCTTTCCATATTCTATAAGCACGACAAGATGCCGAAAGAGTTGTATGCCACCGCCGCCGGGTTGATGAAGGACTATATGGAGAATGTCGTCGAAACGATGATAAACGAACGCTTTGCCGAGATGATGCAAAAAGCGGATCCTCCTTTGTCGCCGCCCAGGCTTCGGATGGAGATTTCATGATTGCCAAGACAAAAGGCGCTTTCACGGTTGCCGCCCTGGTAAAGGAAGGTGAGATCGACAAGGCACTCGACGCGCTTGTGATGGAGACGGAACGGGTGAAACGGTACGGCTTCACGGCTTCCGAATATGACCGCGCCCGTATCAATGTCCTGAAACAATACGAATCGCTGTTCAACGACCGCGACAAACAAAAGAACCGCTCTTATACGAACGAATATGTCCGCCACTTTACAGACGGTGGTTACATTCCGGGCATAGAAATGGAATATCAGCTAATCAGCCAGATCGCACCGCAAATCCCGATCGAGCAGGTGAACCAATACGCCCAGAGCTTGATCGGCGACAAGAATATCGTAATCGGCTTGACCGGCCCTGACAAGGCAGACATAAAATATCCGACCGAGGCCCAATTATTGGAAGACTTTATCAAGGCGCAACAATTACCGGTCAAACCCTATGAAGAGACTGTTTCCAACGAACCGCTGATCCCCGAACTGCCCGCTCCGGGAAAGATCAGGGAGATGAAAACGGACCCGCTGTTCGGCGCGACGGTCCTGACACTCGACAACGGTATCAAGGTCGTACTGAAACATACGGACTTCAAGAAAGACGAGATCCTGATGACGGCCACCAGCCCGGTGGCAGCACCTTGTTCGGAGCGAAAGATATCGACAACCTGAAAGTATTCAACGATGTCATTACGCTTGGCGGAGCCGGCAATTTCTCGGCAACCGATCTGAACAAGGTATTGGCAGGAAAGAAAGTCTCCTGCTCTCCTTCCATCGGCCTGAATACGGAAAACGTAAACGGTTATGCCGCTCCTGCCGACCTGAAGACATTGTTTGAGCTGGTTTATCTCTATTTCACGGCTCCGCGCATGGACGAAGAGGCTTATACATCCTTCGAGAACCGTATGATCGCACAGTTGAAAAACCTGGAACTGAACCCGATGGTGGCGTTCAGTGACACACTGACAAAGGCGATTTACGACAATAACCCGCGTGCCGCCCGCATCACGGCCGGCGACTTCAAGCAGATCAGCTACCCACGCATCATGGAGATGTACAAAGAACGGTTTGCCGACGCTTCAGACTTTATCTTTACGTTCGTCGGAAATATCGACACAGACAGTATCCGTCCTTTTGTAGAACAATATCTGGCGACACTCCCGGTCAAAGGACGTGCCGAAAAAGCCAATCCCGCCGAAGTACCGGCTATCCGCAAGGGCGAATACACGAATATCTTCAAACGCGCTCTGGAACACCGAAAGCGTCGGTTGTCAACTTCTGGTCCGGCAAGATGGAATATAACCTTGAAAACATCCTCACCGCCACTATGTTAAAGCAGATTCTCGATCTGGTCTACATGGAAAAGGTACGCGAGGACGAAGGCGGGACATATGGAGTACAGACTTCCGCACAGATTTCTTCCTTCCCTGAAGGGCAGACATTCCTGCAAGCCTATTTCGATACAGATCCGGCCAAACGGGAAAAGATGAACGCTATCGTCCGGACAGAACTGGATAACATCGTCAAATCCGGCCCGCGCGACGAAGATTTCAAGAAGAGCCAGGACAATATCCTGAAACGCCACACAGAGAACCTGCAAGAGAATGTTTACTGGCTGACGACTTTGGATAATTATTACTTCCGCGGGTTCAACGGCGAGACAGCATACGAAGAAACGATAAAAGGCATCACGCCAGCCAAGATTCAAGCTTTTGCCAAAAAGTTGTTAGGACAGGCAACCAGATCGAAGTGGTAATGGAGCCGTAACCGCCTTGCAGAAGTTATTACGCCTACATAAGGTACATTTTTACAGAAAACAAGCAGGAAAAAAGTGAAAAGCAAGCGGAAATGTACAGGAACACGCCCATCTTCAGGCTTCATACACCCGGATGTTGCCGCCCTCGACATCCGGATGTTCATGGCTCCGACACCCGGATGTTTGGGAAGATTACATACCAATCTGTTGTAATCAAGATACTTGCTAAGAAAAAAAAAGACTGTATGTTTTACAAAGCATGGGTAAGGTGTGATACATAAGTACACAGGAGTGATACATGAATCCGGCATGTATCACTCCTGTGTATCATGTTTACCAATGCTTGCAAAGCTGTTAGTGATAGAGTGACAGAGGATCTCGAAAAAAGAGTATGGACATGGACATAGAAGCACTCTGAACAAAGCGTCAATTAGTTTTCTTCTTCACTTTGAATGATCGAATCCTTCCCCGTATACACCGATAACGGCACTTTGCGAAACGAAAGCCCTCGGATCAATATCATTGATGATTTGGAAAATCGTATTGGACTGGCTCTTTTTTGCCAAGACAAACATCATTTTCACTTGCTTTCCCGTATAAAGCCCGGTCCCGTCGATCACAGTCACACCTCTGTGCAAAGCATTAATCTCCCTACCGATCTCCTCATATTTACTGGAAATAATGAAAGAACTGGACCGACTGGCGAGAGCTGTTAACCACCTGGTCAATCATATACCCTGTGACAAACAGCGTCACATACCCGTAAACAACCTTCTCCAAATCGTGTAGCACAAAATAGCTGGACGCGATGATGATCATATCGCAGAACATAATCATACGCCCCAAGCTGACATCCCTGTATTTGTTGACAATCGCTGCAATAATATCCGTACCTCCCGTACTCCCGTTCGCAGTGAAAGCGAAACCGATACCGCTACCGCAAAAGATAGCCCCCAGGATACAAGCCATAAACGGTTGGTCGTGCAACAATTGAAGCCCGGATGTCAAACGCTGTATCACGGAAAGGAAAAACGTCAGGACGAAAACGGCATACACCGTCTTCATACTGAACTTCCAACCCAAAATCTTCAGCGAGAGCAGTAATAGCAAAGCATTAATGGCAAAATAAGTGTATTGTACAGGCAAGCCCGTTCCCCAATAGACAATAGAGGCAATACCCGGAACCGCCCCGGAAGGCAAATCGTTTGGCAACAGGAAAACAGTCCACCCGATTCCATAAAAGATCATACCTAAGGCGATCATCAGGTAGTCCTTTAATTCTCTGACCATTACATGGTTAGAGTTCATTGACAATGTTGGTTTCATTCTTCGTTTGTTTTATGCGGCTGCAAAAGTACAAAACAATTGACAATTGAGAATTGAGAATTGACAATTAAATATCATTCCCTTCCCGATTGGCAGTTATCCATTGTCAATTCTCAATTCCCCATTCGTCCAGCCACTCGATAACCGGCTGTTCGCCTTCGAAACGGATAGCAACCAGATATAACGGCCGTCTATGGCGTTCTTCGGTGTCCAGCGGTCTCCCATGTAGATGAACTGTCCGGGCTTGCCGGGAACAGGCAGCACATAAGTGCTCTGAGAGTGGAAAGAGGTTTCCGAATCAGCTCCCACAAACGGGTTCTCCAATTCTTTCCACGGCCCCCAGATAGAAGATGCGACAGCGGAACGCCCCGGATTCGGGGCCCAACCGGTGCAACCGGACATAATCAGGTAATACTTGCCGTCTTTCTTGAACATGGCAGGCGCTTCCATGAAACGGCCGACAAAGAAACGGGCGTAGTTGCCGGAACAAGCCGTATAATCGTCCGTCAGTTCGGAAATATGCAACGTGCTGTTATCCTCCGAAGCGTAGATATGATAAGCCTTTCCATCGTCGTCGACAAACAGGTTCATGTCACGTGCCATCTGCCCGCTCTCAAAATCGCGTCCCAGCAGGTTCAACGTGTCAGGATGGGCAGGCAGACCACCGCCACCGAAACCTTTCTTCGATTCTTCGGGAACCGGACCTTTATGGATATCCAACACATTCTTCGGCCAGAAACCGGCGTTCGGACGATCGGCGGACAACAACTTGTACGGTCCTGTAACCTTTTCGCTGACAGCCACACCGCTTTTGGCTCCCGTATAACCGGCGCCTTTCGGTTCAAGATGGAACCACATCACGTACTTGCCCGTCTTCTTATTGAAAATCACCTTTGGCCGCTCCAGAATGCAACCTTTCACGATCGGACTCGACTCGTCATCCGAAACAGACAAAGCGATTCCTTCGTCTTTCCAGTTATATAAGTCTTTGGAAGAATAGCAATGAACGCCGACCTGGGCTACATTTCCCCCTTCGCCTTCTGTCTTATGCTCGCCGAACCAATAATAGGTATCGCCCTGCTGCAACATACCGCCGCCATGAGCATTGATGTGCACGCCGTTATTGTCCGGCAGATTTCACCGGGTTTAAAAACATTCCCGGCCTGTGAAGTCTCGGTTTTCCCTTTACATCCGCACAAAGCGAAGAGCAACAGCAGAGGATAAATAGCAATTCGTTTCATACTTGGCTGTTTATACATCGCAGATACGGATACATTTCTCAAGCGAGGCGATTTTGTCTTCCTGCTTCGGGACAAATTCCTGTCCGACAAACCCTTTATAGCCGGTTTCCACAATCGCTTTCATGATAGCCGGATAGTAGAGTTCCTGCGTTTCGTCGATCTCCGCACGGCCGGGAACGCCTCCTGTATGAATATGAGAGAAATACTGGTGATATTTCCGGATATGCTCGATCACGTTTCCTTCCATGATCTGCATATGATAGATATCATACAACAGCTTGAAGTTCGGCGAACCGATACGGCGACATAGTTCCGCTCCCCAGACGGTATGGTCGCACAAGTAATCCTTATGCCCTATACTGTTCAGAAGCTCCATCGTGAGGACGACATTATACTTTTCGGCTATCGGCATCAGACGCTTCAGCCTTTCTCGCAGTTTTCCCAACCTTGCAAGTCGGTCACACCGTTCCGGCGCCCGGCGAAACAGATCAGGTTCGTCAGTCCGGCCTCGGCCACCATCGGAATGACTTGTTCATAACTGGCTACCAGCTCGTCATGCAACTTGGGATCGTTGAACCCCCGATCGATACCTAAGCCCGCACCCTGCGCCATCGCAACAGTCAAGCCATGTTTCTGCACGACAGGCCAGTCTTTCGGGTCAAGCAGTTCGATCGATTCGATTCCTATGTTTTTACAAATCTCACAAAATTCATCCAACGGATAATTGCCGAAACACCATTTGCTCACGGAATGGCGGATATTGCCTTTCAGCGGTTCAGGTTTCTCTACTTTCTTCTTCTTTGCGGGAGCTGCTGCTTCCATACGGGACACAGCCATCGCTGCGCTTCCTGCCAACACCGTCTTAATGGCGGTTCTTCTCGAAATGTTTTTCATACTATTCTTGTTCTTAAGTTAATAAATTATTTAATCAGCTCCCATTTGCCTTGCAAATAAGCCTTGTCAATTACGCTTGCCAACGCCTTGTCGTTTGTCCGTCCGGCCAGATCTTTCAGGTCATTGTACAGATAGAACTGCAACCAAAAACCATAATGATAGCGTTCGCGAATGGATTTCGGCTGCAACATCAAAGCATACCATTTGGTATTCAGTTTTTTGGCTTTTGCCACTTCGACCGCTTTCTCGGCATTCTTCCACATGGTGTCGGAAACTTTCGATTCGAGATCGACAAAATCTTCGTACTTCATGGAAGCGGTATTGATCACCTGGCAACGGTCATCCAGCCCCAACTCTTTCATGGAAAGGCGTTGTTCGAACACCTTGTCGCCATCCAAGTCGAACTCCATCAGGTCGAAGAAGCGTTATTGTCCGTATCCGTATATTTGACAGTAGGAAACACGGTTGGCTCGGTCTCGATGCGTTTCGGACCGTAACCGTCATAGATTCCGCCCATTCCCTGATAGTAACGGGCATTCTGGTCGATGCGCCAGCAACCCCATTCGGCTCCGTACAGGTGGATCTTGCCGTCTATCGGGCTGACATACAACTGCCCGTGGCCGGAATTGTCCTCATCCCATTCACCCCGGTCACCCGCCGGATCAGCCTGTCCGTTATTGTCTATTCCGCCTTGGTTCTTTCCTACCTTGAACGGATCCCGCGGCTGGTACAACTCCACGCGTTCCCAACGGTTGCAATCGTCGTCCTCATCGTAGGTAAACCAGACCTTATCCCATTTACCTTCCTTGAACGTCAAATCCCAAGCAGCGTCATGATCCGGATATAACAGTTCCGGAAGTTTACGCCAACGGGCATCGAGGAAGAATGTATCGGCTTCGGGAAGTCCGCGCAGGTTCTTGTTGATATGTTTCTGGTTTTCGTAGTTGAAGCCGGGACCTGTAAAATGGATGGTCATATCGAAATCGAACTCATTGCCCGGCGCATTGTCGTTATCCGTATCCATCGAAACGGAAACCCAGTCGATATTACCTGAGAGGACGGAATTTGCCTGTCCGTTCTCTTTCACGATCTTGGGAGAGTCGCAGAAACGGATCGCCATCTCTGTCAACCCGTCATTGTCGGATCATAGAACAGGAAAGGGTTTTCCCAGTTCATACGGACATCGTTCACACGTTCGGTCGTGCTGTGTATCTTCATGAAAGTGCTCTTCCCGTTATAATCTTCGTAGAAATCCGACAGGCCGTTATGTATCCAACAGCGGAGGGTGAACGTGTTCCAGTCGATATAGTTGAACACGTCGTCCTTGTCCGTATCCACCACCACATATAATGTCCGTTGCCGGTCTTCATCCGATTTGCTTCGGGGATATTGTCGACTACGACCTGCATGGCCGGATTACCGTCTTCATCTTCGCCCACCCAGTCGATGATAAGGTCGCCGTAACCACCGTAGACACCGTCCTTATTACGGTCTATCATCAGGCAGTCGTTATCGGTATCTCCCTCCAGATCGCCGTACTGCATATCGTCGTCGTCATCGATCCATTGCACCGGAATACCGTTGGCCGTCACCGTACGCAGATATCCGGATCACCGTCACCGTCCAAGTCTATATAGGTAGGCTTATACCCTGCGGGAGCAGGTGGCAGCGATAAGGGATCAAGAGGGTATTTGCATTCCAATATTCCTTTTTCCCGGAACCGTCCGTCTGTGCGGAAAGTCCTTGTGCGCTCAGCAGCAGGGAGCCTGCTGCCAGCAATAGCGTAATCGGTTTCATGATATCGGTAGATTAATCTGTGATTTTTATGTGGGTAAGCCATTTCTGTATCAGGTCTTTCACTTCCTGATAGTAGGTGAAGTCATACCGGAATCCCCAACCGTGTCCTCCACTGGGGAACATATAGAGAGAAGCCGGGATATGGTGTTCATTCAGCGCCGTATAATAAAGGATAGAGTTCAACGGCGGAACGGTCTGATCGTCATCGCTCAGCAGAAGCAAAGTCTTCGGTGTCTTATCATCCACCTGTTTCTGCAAGGAATAGCGGTCTACCAATTCCTTATTCTCGATATCTGTACCTAAAAGGTTCTTCTTGGAACCGCCATGTGTCGTCATATTATCGAAGCTGATCACCGGATAATAAAGGATTGCAAAGTCCGGCCGGTTGGCATCTACTGCAAGCGTACTGAGTGAAGCTGCCAAATGTCCGCCTGCCGACGAGCCGATCACTCCGACCTTATTCGCATCCAGATTCCATTTGGCTGCATTGCCCCGAATAACAGACATCGCTTTCTCCGCATCGCTCAGCGGGATCGTATGTACACCTTCCGGCATCCTGTATTTCAAAACGACTGCAACAAACCCATTCGAAGCATACCATTTCGCCATATCATGCCCTTCATGATTCATCGCCAGCCCTCTATATCCGCCACCCGGACATATCAGCACCGCCGGCGCCGCTTTCCCGCCCTTCGCCGGATGATAAACAAAGATTTCCGCCTCGCCCGCTTCCGGCTTATCCGGCCAGAGCTTGAACTGTTCTACCTGCTGCCCCCATACCACGGGTACAAAGAACGATAAGAGAAGTAAAAGAATGTGTTTCATAAGGTATTAATTCTTAATCATTAACTGAGTTATTAAAAACAGGTGCTAATGTAACGAAAAAAAACAAATCCACCTATAGAGGGGGACAAAAAGAAATAATACCCCAAAAGCAGCAGTCTACAAAATTCAAAAATCATACCCAACCATATTCTATTACTTCTTTGCTCATATATAAATTGGACAAACTATTACTTTTTAAATTAATGTATATACAATTCATTCATCCGGATACAAAAATATTTATTTCTTTTATCCACACAAAAACTCAATAATACACCTACACTCAACACGCTACCTATACCAAGACTTGCTGCCTCAAATAAGAAACCACATCTTGTTAACATTATATTAGATGCCATAAATTATTTCTCCCTATTTCAGTTTACTCAATTTTTTTTTGTGCTTGCTTCTCCGCCTTTTCAAATGTTTGCTTCATTGAAATAGGTTTCCCCCCTAACCGCTTACTTTCATTAGATGCTGCCATAAAAGTAAAAAGTTCAAGAGTCTCAGTTGCACTTACAGGAACCAGTTTCGTTTTAAAGAATTTCAAAATCTCTGTTAACAAACAAGCATAGCCCTCATAACCACCAGCAATAACTGCCCCGGAATCACAAATGGCAGTACCACCATAGATATGTTTCCCCGTTCTATTACCTCTAAAAGTACCAAGTCGTCCATCTTCCCAAAGTCCAGTTACAACATCTGTGCCTTCTGAAGACATACGAGCTACTTCTTTACAGCCTGTTCCCATAATTGTATATAAAATTTCCACACCATGAATACCATACCAAGAAAAATCAGGATGTGAAGGTTCACTCGGAGCAGGGGAATAACAATCAGCACCTAATACTTTTCCATACTTTCCATTTCTTAAATCCACGTTTTTAGGGACAAAACGCAAAGCTGAAGAAGAGAAAATCGGAACATTATATTGATCTGCCAATTTAAATATTGCTATTGCATCGACCAGATCAGCAGCGACAGGTTTATCTATGAACATCGGTTTCCCACTTTTCAAAACCTCAATAGCTTGCTCTAAATGTAAATTACCATCATTAGTTTCCAACATGACACAGTCCACCTTTTCTAACAATTCCGTAATAGAAGAGACTATTTCTACCCCATTCTCTTTAGCTTTCTCTGTATATACTGGAATACGCTTAAAACTGTTTTCTATAGTTTTCGATCCATAAGGATAAGCTGCAACAACTCTGAATCCTTCATGTTCAGGTTTAGGATCTTCACTATTAAGCAATCCTATAAATGCAGGAGAATGAGATGTGTCTAACCCAATTATACCAATTTTTATAACTTTTTGTGCCTGTATTGCAAACGAAGCAATACACATCAGACAAATCATTACTAATTTTTCAGTTTTCATATCATTACATTTTTTCAGTTTACACTTTTATTCAATAACTCAGAGCTATCTGAATCCAAATACAGAATCGCATTTTCTTTTTTTTCGCAAGATACTTGCCGGACATGATTCCGATATTGGTCCATTAATTGTATTAAAAAACTGCTATATTCTTCGTTTTAGAGGGAACAATGCAAAACATATATTTAGCAGCAATTAACGCTGGAATCGTTAAAGTAAATGCACTCATTGGGACTCTTTCCAATGTCGAAAAACAACCGTCATGAACTTGCTGCATTCTACATTTGTTATCCAGTGAAACAATTTTAACCCTTTCACTATCATTAAAACGAGCTACATGAGGATCATTAAATGCAATATGTCCGTTTTCTCCAATCCCTAAACAAACAATATCGGCAGGATATGAATCCAATAGCCAGCGTATCGTTCACATTCTTCCTGCAAATTATCCGATTGACCATTTATATAAAACTTGGATTTAAAAGGGACTTTATCAAAAATACGTTCTTTCAAAAAATTGCCAAATCCTTGAAGAGCATTCGACTCCAATCCAATATACTCATCCATATGGAAAGCATTAATGTGTTCCCATTCTATAGTTTTATCATCAATCAAAGCTTCTAAAAAATCATTCTGAGAAGGAGCTGCCGCAAAAATCATATTAATACATTCTTTTTGAGCTAACAATTTTTTTATACAAAACGCAACATCATCAGCAGCAGCTCTTCCCATCCGTTCACGAGTATCAAATATTTTTATCTTCAATTCATCTTTTACCAACTCCATAATTGATCTATTTATAAAACATTATACACTATATTCCCTTCAACAATTGTCATACAAATATTGATATTATCGTCAAATAGTACCAAGTCTGCATCCATCCCCACAGATATAGCACCTTTTTTATGATCTATCCCTATAATCCGAGCTGGCGTTTCGGTCATCATTCTAACGGCATCCGTCAGAGGGACTTCTGCAACTTGAATCATTGTTCGGACCAATCTGTCCGCTGTTGCAACACTTCCTGCAAACGCGGTTCTATCCAAAAGTTTTGCTACTCCATCTTCTACAATTACCGCTGGCCATCCTTTACACTCCCTAAAATCGAAGGTCCATCTGGCATTCCTGCTCCCCGCATAGAATCTGTAATCAAAGCAATCCGTTCGGGACCTTTAAACTTATACACATATTGCAATAAGCTCTTAGGCAAATGAACTCCATCCGCAATTATTTCAACAGTCATATCATCTAGCATGTAAGCTGCTTCGAGAACACCTGCGTATCGAAATGCATTCCTACGAATAATAGTAGACATCCCTGAATATAAATGCGTAATATGTCGGAATCCAACCTGATATGCTTTTATTGTTTCTTCATAAATGGCATCCGTATGAGCAATAGAAGGAAGTATCTTTCTACGACAAAGTTCCCGACCCATATCCAAGGCCCCATCTAATTCTGGAGCCAAACTCCAACGAACAATATCGTCAGAAGCATCTAATATCTTTATATACTCCTCAGGAGAAGGTTTTTTTCAGATATTTTGGGTCTTGAGCTCCTCGCTGATTAAACGAAAAATAAG
>ENA-OQCE01000114-OQCE01000114.1-human-gut-metagenome-genome-assembly--contig:-NODE-114-length-37533-cov-3.152703_pt1 | contig 37533 bp, 30 predicted proteins | sample MGYA00242495_ERZ504572 | MGnify/ENA primary metagenome ERZ504572 (study PRJEB26092, sample SAMD00036228) | human gut metagenome | host: Homo sapiens | study: EMG produced TPA metagenomics assembly of... | reverse complement strand
ATGTTGCCATCCTTAACATCCGGGTGTAGAGAGTCGGTACATCCGGGTGTAAGAGGGGGCAACATGGGGGTGTCCGGCAACTAAAGTGCCTTGCCGAGCAATGAAAACCACCCGGTTTTACCTATTTTACAGCCGTTTTTGCATAAAATAATCGAGTGATTTGTTGCGTATTTGTCATGGTTGCAATATTTATACTTGAAACGTAAGCTGAATGTCCTGTTTCCATACCTTACTTTATAACAGGGAATATTCATTTTTCAAGCAGGATGATCATACCACTTCTCCCCATAATTTCGCATTGTTCCAAGTTGTTCAGCCGGCTACCCCATTGTATGTCCCTTATTTCCGGCAATGAAATCGTAGCTGGGTGGAAACCTAATGCTTTCTCATCGATGGATATTTTTGCCTTTTGTGGTAGATCCGTCCAATTGGCTATCACGAGAAGAGCTTTATTTTCATTCGTATAAACGGTTGCAAGGAGATTTGCATTGTCCGTTTTAACAGGGTTGTTTTCATCCCAATAGCCATGCATGGTTGCTTTATCCATTCCGAACGAATCCCACAATTGCCAGAGTGGGACAGGATTACCGCTCCAGGGTAAACGGGGAAGCATTCCAAATACCATACCCCGAAAAGGATTGCGTGCGTCCAGTGTCTCGCTTAACAAGCCAAACGGAATACCAGACATTTCCACCAACCAGAAGTCTACCGAGTTGTCAGCTTTGAAACCTTCGCCAATCCAAGTGCGATCGATATAAGGGAGAAGCTCTGTATAAAGATGCAGGGAGTTGGCATAACCTGCCCACTGGTTCATGTGGTTCCAAGAGTGAATGTCGATCAGGCGTCGCTTGCCGTCTGCATCGAGGATGCGTCGAGCACGTTGCAGCGTTTTACGGTCAAGAGCGCTATCGTCAATATAAATGCCGTCGACTTCCAAGTTTTTCACCATCCAATCCAGTCCGGCCAGATAATAGTTGTTCCAACGGGAATCGGGAGTCGTTATAACAGAGATGTCCATATCACCTGCATATTTTCCCTCTTCGAAAGCGTTATACCAAGCAGGGATAAAATGCGTGGCAAGGTTCTTGTTCAACCACTCGTTCGGTCCGTTACGATGAATTAATGTACGCGTATCCTTTCCGGGACCGTCATGGATCACTTCTCCGCCCAAACTACGCAAAGCCCATAGTTCGGGGATTTTCACGGTCAGTTCCCGTGTCGTGTAATATAAACGAACACCGAGATTCTTACTATGAGCTTCAGAGATGAAACGTTTCAGATCGGCGACTGATTCGTCATAATACGGATAGTTGATAAAAGGATAAATATCTTTCTTATGATGGACATTGATCAAGTTTGCTCCGGCTTTCAAAGCTGCCGGAATATAACCAGCACTTACGTCGCTGTTCGAGTGGTAGAAACGTTCTGTTGCCTGCAATTTCAAGTCAATCGGTTTAACAGGGGTGATTTGCATATCGAAATTGTAGTGCAGGATTTCGTTTTTGCGTGAACAGCGTTCGCCACTGTAAACGATCATTCGTGTTTCACCATCTTCTTCCGGCTGGATGCGGATACCACCTTTGTTGTTGTTTCCCCAGGAAACAGGCAGGTTCAGTTTACCAAGTGCGTAATAGATATTGACTAACGGACGCACAAAATTCTCATCCATGAAATGAAGGTTAAGGCCGGCGTTGACATTTCCCATCCAGATTTTGTCCTGTTGTTTATCGGTGTCCCATTTCCATGATATCAGCGTGTCTGGACGAAATCCGCCTTTGTGCCCCAATCCCATCATATATTTGGATGCATAAGTCGTGTAAGGGACTTCCAAACGTATATCTTTGATTTCGATATCTTGTTTCGGTTTGACTTGCAGACGGATATTACTAATACCGTCGAACCCGAAAGTTCCCCGACATACTACATTGAAGTTTTGGCTCTTTAGTATCGTTTCCCAACTAATGGAAGCGTTATTACGGTTAGTGATACGGAGACTTCCTGGCTTCAAGGCTTCCTGTCCATTGAAAGTTTCGATAATAAATGCCATTTCCTTTGCCAGTACGGCATTTGAGATAGAATCACTGAGTCTGTTATTGGCATCATAACAAGTGGTTATCCTGCAAGGTAGCCCGCTCGAAGAAAGTTCAATTTCGCCGCCCAACCAGGAAAGAGTTTTCTTCCGGATAGTTACTGGTGTATAAGGTGCAGTCGGTTCATCGGCATTTCCCAGTGTGGAGTTGAGCCAGCGCAGACGGGTTTTCCGCCAACCTTCGTTATCGCCATGATTGGCGATCGGTGAGCCGGACACGTTTAGCTCAATTGCTATTTCGACAGGTTGGGAGCTTCCTTCCTTCACAAAAGCTTTTCCTTTATATATCCCTTTGGCTGATGCAGGGATGTCCATCCCGATCCAGAGTGCCTGTACATATCCTTTAGGGATACAGACGGTTTTCCGGAATGTTTGTCCGTCGGTATCGGTGCCTTCCTGGTTGAAACATTGGAATGAGGTGGATTTTATTTTATTTCCATCGGCATTTACCAAGTCGGAGAATGAAACGGAGACACCTTTCAACTCCTTGAAAGGTGTGAAAACACCGATTTGCCACGTATAGAATTCACCAGGTTGACAGTCTCCTTTCAATTGTAGCCAAGTGTCGAAAACGCGTTCCGTCCAACGGGCCGGAATGATTTGATCAAGACGGATATCATGCATCCGATCTTCAGCAAAACAAAAAATAGCCTGCTGCCGGTTTCTGTGTCAGCAATTTTTGTAGAGCCGTATCCGAGGTAGCCTGTCGCATTTCGGAGTCCTGTTCATTAACAGTTCCGGTACGCTTCAAGTCGTCGAAAGCATTCGTGATTGTCTCCTGAGCTTTCAAGTCAACATTACTCCAGGCAAGGAGCAATACAACGACTGTTAGGAATGTTTTCTTCATATTTGTTTGTTTTTTATTCTATTATATACCAATTATAGCCTTTTGCCGGAATCCTTATTCTCAGTAGAATCGTATAATCGCGCGACAAAGTATGGAGAACCCCTTCTTTGCCTTGCTCTTTTACAACCGCCTCCGTGGTCAATCCTGTATAGTAGAGAGGTAGTTTGACGGTACGCTCCATCGGCTCGTCGGTAGGGTTATAGACCATGACAAAACCTTTCTCTTTTTTACCGGGAGCGACATGCATGATTCCGTCCCAATCTTTACCGTCAGGACGGCGTAAGTGGATCACTTCGCTGTTTAGAATATAACGATATCGTTTATACCAGTCGATGATTTCTTTTACCGTCTGTTTTGTCTCCTCGGTATCATAAAGCCGATGTCCCCGGTAACAAGCCTGTACACCGGTTCCATAGTTTTGCATCATGTGTGCCCGATAGTCGGCAAGATGTTCGCTGAGCGGTTCCAATGTAGCGGCTGCTCCGCCGCCATGATACTGGGTGAGAGGCACAAAAGTCCAACACATACTCGGAAGCCGTTCCCAAAGACCGTCATACATGACTTGTCTGCCCAGAACCAACTGCCGTTCACGCGGTAAAGACCAGTTGACTTCACGATAACCGATTCCGACTTTATTGCCTCCGTTCAGCAGATAGCCATAATCCGGGATATTCATATAGATACCATTTTCACACATCCATCGGTATAGGTTCTCAATTTGTTTACGTTGTTTCCATTGGGAATCTTTCAGCCCTTCGTGGTGAGCGTGAACGGTTGAAGCACAAACATTCCCCGGATAGGAACCGTCGTTTTCAAACACGGTCATACCTGTCTTTTCGAAAAACTGTTTGATCTTTCGGAAATAGTCATAGCCCCAATCACTGCAAAGACAGGGAGAACTGCCGAAAATCATTCCGCCTCTCTTACCTGTTTCGGGATTTATCACATCCACATCATCGCTGATCCAACGACTCGATAGCAGCGAATATCCCCCCAACTCGATACCGCGGGAGTCGGCATAGTCGCGCAATTCCTTAAACTTGGCATAGTTGGCCGGTGATTCGTCTTCCATGCTAAGGCCAGAGCCAAAGCTAATGATCAGCATTTCGTAGCCGGTATCTGCACATTGATCTATTGCCTGCTTTACGATCTTAGTATCACTGGATGTACAATGCATGAAGATCGGGTTTTCGGTTGTCCAGGGAGCAATCGTCCGATACATCCGTTTGACAAATAGCCCTTTTCGGTCTCTGTCTTCACTATCGAAAGGCATCAGCAAGTATGGAAACTGGAAAAAGAACCGCCATTGCAGATTCGCTCGTCCGGTCCCATTGGCAGTTTGACCTCTAACAGGCAAGGAGTCAGCAGTGGATAATTACACTGCGAAGTGTAGCGCGGATCGGGATTCCAGTGCTCGGTCTTGTCGGCAATCTTTTCGATGAAACCCAGAAAACCCCAATCGCTTTCGACATGGATATTGGGTTTGCGGAACATTTCCGGACTCTTGGCTTCCACCGGAGACTCTGGCTCGGCCATAGCTAACTGTTCTAGGACGAAAGAATCGAGATTGATATCCGCACCTGTCCGGTTTTCAATCTCAAACCATTTGGAAATACAAGGCAGACCGTCATAAAGGGCGTAATGTAGTTTGACTTTTACGCCTTTCAGTTCGTCCGGCCCTTCTAATAGAAAGGTCAGCTGTTTGCCGGATGGGTTCCGTTTTTTTTCCAATGCCCATCGTCTACTTTTCCAGTTAATACGCGGGGTGATTTCTGAAATCCGAAAATCGATGACACGGAACGAATTGGCAAAAGGCTCCATCCGGTCGAGCCATTTGTACTGGGTGTAACCAAATTCGGGTTGACCGTCCAAGCCACCCAGCGAATAGTTTTTGCCATCAAGCGTCAAAATCCCTTCATTGCTCACGGCACGCAGCATATTCTCTCCGGTCATCAGATTTTGGATATCGACTGTCGCCAGGTTTGGAAAAATGCGGAATACGCGACTGACTAGTCCATTGCTCAATACGATATCTTTTCCTTGGTTTGCCTGATAAACCTTTGCTTTGGCTTCCTGGTTACAGATCAGCCAATCGTAACTAGGTGACGGCAAGGGCAGGCAGATTGTTTCGAGTTGTCCGATTTTCTGTTGCAGGGATCGTTCCACTTCTTTAGACATGGAGCAATCTCTCCTTGGTATTCGGGAGCGACCAGAGACGGTCGAATTTCGAAATAGGTAATGACGGCCTCCAACCAATCAGCATGATCACCGCTAAGTCCATCATTTGCACTTTCTGCTTCCAGTTCCAAGATCTTGATTCCTTCGACGGGAAGAGAGATTGCTCTGGCTGTCTCGCCTCCACGCATGATCCCGCTGTTATACAGTTCTTTCCCGTCTCCGGTGATTTTGAAGACTACACTTCCCTTTTCCACTTCCCCGTTTCCTTTTCCCGTACCGACATATTGTTTGCGGCCGTTTGTCTGGTCGTAAAAGAGCATCGTCCCGTCGGTCAAGGGAATCTTGACAAGATGGCTGTCCTTGTAATTAACCGACTGATCATTGATACCGATCTTGCATGTGAAAAGGATGATTTTCCCTGAAGTGAAATCTTTATTTTGCTGTTTGCCTGTACACCTACACCATCTGCAAAAAGCGTACCGGCAACCTGTAAAGGTTCGCCGGTGACTGCTTTGCCGGATGCCGGAGTCCCGTATGGCTGATAGATGGGGGAGAGGTTCATCTCCGATAGTTTTATCTTGCTTGTCTGTGCTGTCAGACAGGGAGTCACACAGCAGAAACAAGCAAGAAGGAATTGTCTTATTGTCATAATATAATCTTTTTGAGGAGTTATTCACCCAAATTCTCAAAGATGTTACCTTCATGAATCTCATCTGCCTCGATTTCATCCTTATAATACTCGGTAGCAAGACGAGCATACTTTTTATACAGGCGGGTAGCGGTTTCCACCTCGTCTCCTTGTGTGATAGGGGTACGGACTTTATCCGGAGTGGAAACAAATTGAAGTTCCCAGTCTCCTAAAGTGCTGTAGAAATCATTGGCACGGAAAGACTCACGGCCGTGCGTTTGCGGTAAATCTTTTTCGCTGTAATTTGTCCCGGCATCGAGATGATCCTGAAGCATAGCGTAGAACTTTTCCCAGCGTTTCAGATAATATCCGTCTATCAATCCCGTCCATTCCCGCCATGAGTAGTCGAAGATAAGCGGATCACCATCAGCTCCCCACACGGTGACAAGCGCGGTCGCATCTTTTTCAAAGAGGTCTTTTTCTTCGCTATTATCCCCCCAGCTACGGGCCTGCGTCAACCATTTGTCAAAGTTGAATTCCGGACGCGTACGCAACAGTTCATCGGCATCGCGCAACATTTCGAGAAAACGGTTGCTATGCAGGGCGAATGCTTCCTTGTCTTTTTTACGGAACGCCTCTGCCGCCTGTTTATGGATAGCCTGTCCGAGGTTGGACATCAGCTGCCGCTGGACATCGACAATATCAAAACGATAAGGATCGGAGTCTTCCAATCGGGCGGCATCTTTTAGCAACAAGCCTTCGGCCTGAACTACCGACAGAGGAGAGTAGGGAATCCCCAGACCGGCGTTCGGGCCGGATTTTTTTACGTTCACAGCTGGACGGGCGGCGATGATGGAACTGCGTTCTGTCCCGTTTGTTCCGGGGCGATAGGGCCTTCTAACAGATGCAACCAAGCCTGATGCGCGTTTTCGGACGGTTTTCCGTAGCGACGGTCTGCGTAACGGCAGAGCCATTCTTCGATATTGACTTCATCTTTATGGAGAGGCATTTCAAAAGCCAGATCATAATATACCGGATTTTGCTCGATAGACTCCATAAAGAGACCGGAACCACAAACATTCGGATTCTTTTTCACCGCATTTACATATTGGTTGGAAGCAAGCAGACGCAAATCTCCATGCAGGTTGATACGTCCCCCGAAGTTATGCAGATTTCCGGCAACAAGCGGATACCCCCAGCAAGCATTTTCCTGCTGGCTTTTGGCCCCGTTCAAGTCCAGGATCAGCAGATTCTCTTTCGGAACAGCTTTCACGATCGGTTCGCGAAGACTCCATGCTTGCATGGCCCAAATCGAATTCGGATCAAAATCGTTGAAAAGTTTATGGATAGCGTTACCAACGGCACGCAGATATTCCGGTGTATCGACAGGCGGCTGGCTTTCGTGAAACGGATCGGCCGCATAAACACCGTGCGCTCCGTAGAGTTTCTTTTCTTCTTCCAGGAAGTCACGTCCGATCACTGTGAATAAAGAATCAGTCGGGTCCAACTGTGCAGCCCCGGTAAAACCGCACCAGGAAGGCTGCAACTGTATCTTGGCATCCGGGTATTTTTCTTTCAGTTCACGCGGAACATAACCGGAGAATCCTTGTTGAATGGGTTGCATCCCCAATTCCAACTCCCGGTCGATAATCTGTTTTCCCAAAACGATATGCTTGTCGATCCAGGATTTGGGGAGTGGCCCTCCATAGCTTTGCAAGTTCTGCATCCATTGCCATGCGAAATGTCCCGGACCGGCCAGGAACCGACGTGCCTCTTCGTCCGTAAACTTATGTTTGAGAAGGGTATTGTACCAGACAGCTTCCAACCCGACAACAGACAACGGCATATTAATCGAGTTCATTGCCATAAAGTCAAGCTCTCGCTGCCAGCGTTCCCAATCCCACCAGGCAGCCGAGTAACTGACCGTACAATAATTCATATAGACACGGTATTTGCCGTTGATCGTGTTTTTAACGGGGGCGGGCATGGGCAATTGCTTCGGCAGGTCCAGTTGATTGCCGAACCAGGAAACATGTGCATTACAAGTGTATTTCAAATATTGGTTGAACGCCGTCGCCAGTGAGATCGTGTTATTTCCACGCAGTACGACTTTGCCGTTGTCGGACGTGATCTCGTATGCATCCATTCCGTCGATTGGTTCCATTAATTCCAGTTTGAATTGTTCCCCGTATCCGGGAGTCACACGTTCGATCAAGTCGTAGGCCGCTTGTATCCGCGGGTCATTTTTACATCCTGTACACACCAGGATGAAGGTAAGCAGTAGTAATTTAAGTTTCATTCTATTTGTTAGTTGAATTAGATATTACAAATGTCATTCGATGATGTACCAATTATAGCCTTTTGCCGGAATCCGTATCTTCAGTGAGATGGAATAATCGCGGGCGAGCGAGTACTCCTTCCCGTTTTTGTCCTGTTCCTTCACGATTGCCTTATCCGTCAGTCCCGTATAATATAAAGGGACTTCGATTTCTTTCTCTATCGCGATGTCCAACGGATTATAGACGGAAATGAAGGCTTTCCGCTTCGATTGCGGGTTGACATGCATGATGCCGTCCCAATCCTGTCCGTCCGGACGTCTCAAATGGATAATGTCCGAATCCAATATTTGGCGGTACTGCTTGTAGAAAGCAACCCATTGGGTCACCAGTTTCCGGGTTTGTTCCGTGTCATAGAGGCGGGGACCACGATAGCAGGCTTGCACACCGGCGCCGAACAGGTTACGAAGCCGTGTCTCGTAATGATCCAGATGTTCGTTCAACGGTTCGATAGTGGCAGCCGCTCCACCACCGTGATATTGGGTGAGGGGAACGAACATAAAGCCCATGCTGGGCGTTTTCTGCCAGGTACCATCGTAGATATTCTGCCGTTCGATAATTTCTTGGTAGGACCTTGGCAGGGACCAGTTGGTTTCAACATACCCCATCGGAGTTTTGTTGGAACCCATCAGAAAATACCAATCCGGGACATTCAGATAGATACCTTTTGCCCGGCACCACTGATAGAACGAGCTGATCCTATTCCACTGTTTCCACTGCGAATCCAGATATCCTTTGTGCCCACTGTGGACAGTAGAGGAACAGGGATCGCCGGGATAGGAACCGTCGTTCTCGAATACGTTCATACCGGTCGTATGGAAGAAGTTCTTCAGACGCTTGAAATAATCACTACCCCAATCCGAAGCGATACAAGGAGAAAGCCCGAAACGACTGCCTTCTTCGCGTGTCTTTGCCGGATAGCCCGTATGATGGCTAATCGCCGCATCTTTCGGTTTGGCACCACGGCTTGCTAACAACGAATAGCCCCCGATGGCAATGCCTTTGTCAGCAGCATAGCTATTCAAAGCTTTCATGCGTTGGAGATAAGATACCGAATCGTTTTCGATCTGGAAACCGCTACCGAAGGTCATGATTACCATTTCGAAGCCGACAGCCGCACATTGGTCGATTGCCTGTTTGACAGCCTGGTTACTTGATTCCCTTACGTGCATAAAGATCGGATTCTCCTGTGTCCAGGGAGCCATCATGCGCCAGAATCGACACTCGGCAAGTCCTCGTCTTTCCTGGTCTGTCGCATCGCGGAGCATTTCGAAGGCACGGCAGGAGGTGAAACTTTCTCCCGGTGCAATCTCTTCAGCCGGTCCTAACAGAGGTGTTACTTCTAACCGTGCCGGCTTATATTGGCCGTAATAGCGGATACCGGTAAACTCGTATTCCGGATGATCGAATACCCAACGGACGGCGGGATTGTCTTTCATCGCTTCCATATCTCCACCCATCGCATAATCCGTAACGACGAACAGTTGGGTGAAACGGTCGATATAGTCACGCGGAGCATCCGTCTGTACTGGTCTTTTGCGGTAATCTTCCGTATAGTATCCCGTTTTTTGTGCCATCATGCGCACCTCATGGGGCTCACCATAGTGGACTTTCGGGGCAGTCTCAACCAACGCAAGAACTTCTGATTTGAATGAATCCAGTGTAACAGCCTTTTGTCCGTTGTTTTCGATCTCGATCCATTTAGACAGGATCGGAGCTCCATCATATAGTTCATAAACGATACGGATGGTTAACCCTTTGCATTCGTCTACAATTTTTCGGGGAGCCCTATAAGTGAAGGTGATGCGTTTGCCGGGCGCAGGCCACGGATATCGATTGCTAATCCAGGCCTCGTTCGGTTTCCAAGGAAAGCGTTCTTTTGTTTCGCTAACCGTATAACCAGCTAAGACAAATGCCGAATCGCACAGCTGCATGCCGGACAGGAAATCTTTTGTCAGGAAATTATGGACAGGCTGCCCTTCCAAACCTCCGACTGGATACTCTTTTCCATTGATGACAAGCACGGCTTCCGGTCGCACGGCACGCAATTCGTTTTGTCCCGTCATCAGATTATCCAGTGCGATTGTCGCACCGTTGGGTGTTAGTGAAAAGGAACGACGAAGAAGACCGTTTGTCAATTCAATTTGTTTCTTATCCGATGAAAGATTGACCTCCGTCTTATACGGGCTTCCGTCGATCAGCCAATCCTTGTTTTCGGCAAAGAGCGATTGCTGTAACAGGATACAGCAAAAAGTAAGAATTGTGTTTTTCATGTGTGACTATTATTTTTTACTGATGTCCTATAGACGAACAAAAAAGCATTACCCTATGGCAAGCAACACTTTTTTGTTATCTCACTATTTTCAGGCCCCTCAAATCACTGCCAGAGACATTCTGGAAGACGCTGAGTCCGAATTCCGGGATTACGGCCAGCACATGGTCGAATACGTCGGATTGAATGCCTTCGTAAGGAACCCAGTCTTTCACGGAGGAGAAGAAATAAAGTTCGATCGGAATACCGGTTTCTGTCGGTTGCAACTGGCGGACCATGCAAGTCAGTTCCTTACTGATCTCCGGGAGGCTTTTCAGATAATTGACCAGGTAGGCGCGAAACACACCTATATTCGTTTGCCGACGGCCGTTTACGCGGATGGAATCATCGATCCGGTGCGCCTCGTTATAGGCGTTCAGTTCTTTTTCTTTCTCGTCGATATAGTCTGTCAGCAAGGAGATTTTGCGGAATTTGGCTAACATCTCAGGCGTACAGAAACTCACGCTGTTCATATCGATATTGATGGAGCGCTTGATCCGCCGTCCGGGAGATTCTGACATCCCACGCCAGTTCTGGAAAGCATCGCTCACTAAGGCATAAGGGGGAATCGTCGTGATCGTATTGTCGAAGTTCTTGACTTTGACTGCGTTCAGCGTGACTTCGATAACCGTCCCGTTCGCCCCATATTTCTCCATCGTGATCCAGTCGCCCGGACGCAGCATATCGTTGGCGGAAAGCTGTATGCCGGCTACGAATCCTAAGAGCGTATCCTTAAACACCAGCATCAGGATAGCGGCGGAAGCGCCCAGTCCGGCGAACAGCGTCGTTGGTGATTTGCCGATCAGAATGCTGATGATCAGTATAAAACCAATAAAAAAAACGGCTACCTGCAATAGTTGGATGAAACCTTTCAGCGGCTTGTTCTTGAGTGATTCCTTCCGGTTATATATTTCATGCACGACGTTCAGGGAGGCACTGATGAAACGAAGTGAAACGGCAATGATGTAGATCTTGCATATCATTTGCAGGATTCCCAATATCTTGGGCGTCTCATCAACTGGGAAAGCCAGTGGCAACAGCACATACACCAGGATGGCAGGGATCATGTGCATCAGCTTGTTGATAATCTTGCGCTCAACGATCAAGTCGTCCCATTGGTTGCGGGTTCTCTTCGCAAGCCGTTTGAACATATTCAGAAAAATATAGCAGCAAGCATAGTCGATGCCGACCGTTACGGCAATGATCAGCAGCAGGACGATCGTATTGTCCAATTCATTTGCCGAACTGCTGATAATCCCCCATTCGATCAAATGATTGTTAATCCATTCTTGTATTGCGTGCATATCTTTAAATGATTAGTTAAGTATACTTGTGATAACCTTGAATTTGTATACAAAACTAACTAATAAAAATACAATATTCCCCATAAAAAGCGATAAAAAGGTCATTTTTTGAGATACAGCCGATTACCAAATAAAAATATTACCCCTGTGGAAAAATCAATTTTCAAGCCCATGTGTTTCGGTTTGGACCAATGGGTATTTTCACAAATTGGGCAATAAAGTCTGTTTTTTCATTATCCTTACTCCGAATATTGGTAAACCTTTAATTCGAACTTGGGAACCATTGCGAAGAAATGGTCGAAGATGTCCGACTGGATACGTTCGTATTCCTTCCATATTTTATTGCGGGAGAAGAAATAGATCTGGATAGGTACGCCATATTCAGTCGATTGCAACTGGCTGATGATTAAATCGAGATCGGTGTTGACGACCGGAAGGCTTGTCAGGTATTTCTCCACATAGACACGGAACATCTGCGAATTGGTAGGTGTCACGCCTTCGTCCGGCTTGTAGTCGGCAAGCAAAGGGATTTCCTTGCGGAATGTGTTGAGCATGTCCGGAGTACAGAACTTGATGGTATTGAGGTCGAGAAAAATGGACTTCATCACACGGCGGCCTCCCGATTCGACCATGCCCCGCCAGTTCTGGAACGAAGCGCTTACCAACGTATAAGGTGGGATGGTGGAAATGGTATTATCGAAATTCTGAATCTTGACTGTGTTCAGTGTAATTTCCTGTACGATACCGTTCGCGTTTGAACCAGGAACCGTGATCCAGTCGCCCGGCCGAAGCATATCGTTGGCGGAAAGCTGTATGCCCGCCACGAATCCTAAAATCGTATCCTTGAATACCAACATCAGGATTGCTGCCGAAGCACCCAATCCGGCAAACAGGCTGGCTGGCGATTTCCCGATCAAGATGGCTATAATGACGATCCCGCCGATAAAGAACAGTAAGACCTGAAGCACCTGCATGAATCCTTTAATCGGACGGTTCTTGTTCACCTGCCGCATGTTATACATATCGAGGAACACTAAAATAAAACCATTTATCGCCAATAACAAAGCGAACACGATATACACAGCACATATTTTCTGAGACAAAAGCAACAAACCTTTCCCCCGTATAAACGCCAGAGGCAACAAGGCATAGACCAAGATACCCGGTATTGTGTGGACCAAGTGGTGGACAACTTTACGTTTGAGAAGCAACGAATCCCATTGATAATGTGTATGCTGCGCGAGCTTTTTCATGCTGCCGACAAAGATCGCTTGGCACAGGTAATCCAACCCGATCGCCAGTATGACTAGCAATGCTGCAATGATCATTCGTCGAAAGTATTTGCAATTTTAGGGTCTACGCCCCAACCGATCAGGATGCCGTTCATCCAACTGCCTAGATTTATCATATCGTATTTGCTTTTTATTGAATAACAATTAAATATTCGTTTGGTTTATCGCACGAATCGTAAATATCTGATTAATTCATTATCTTTGCCTGTAATATTACAATTCTGTGGCATGACCGTGAAATTAAAAGTAGTGATGATGGTATTCGCATGTTGTTCTTATCAATCGCAAGCAGAGGACTTGAACGCTCTCAAAGTAAAAGAATATAGACTGGAAAACGGACTGACTGTTTGGCTGAACGAAGATCATAGTCAACCGAAGTTTTCGCGCCGTTGTCGTGAAAGCAGGAGCAAAAGATTGTCCGGATACAGGTATCGCTCACTATTTCGAGCATATGATGTTTAAGGGAACAGACCGCATCGGGACGCTTGATTACGAGGCGGAGAAAGTCTTGCTGGATTCCATTGCCATGAAATATGACGAACTGGCCATGACGGAGGATACCGCGGCACGTGCTCGTCTGCAAAAGGAGATCAACGAACTGAGCATCCGCTCTTCCGAATATGTCATTCCTAATGAGTTCAACCGGCTCATCAACCGGTTCGGCGGTTCCGGTCTGAATGCGGCGACCTCATACGATGCTACAATCTATTTCAATACGTTTTCTCCGCAATATATGGTTCAATGGGCGGAGATCAACAGCGAACGCCTGATTAACCCCGTATTCCGTCTTTTCCAAAGCGAACTGGAAACGGTTTATGAGGAGAAGAACATGTATGGTGATTTTATCGGTGGTCAGGTGATGGACACATTGATGGCACGCTATTTCGGTCCACACCCGTATGCTTACCCAATTATCGGCAGCACGAAAAACCTCAAGAACCCGCGGCTGACGGAAATGCACAAGTTCTTCGAGGACTATTACGTGGCATCCAATATGGCACTAATCCTTAGTGGTGATTTCGATGCACAGCAGGTTATGCCTATATTGGAAAAGGCCTTTTCACGAATCCGTTCGGGCAATGCGCCGAAACAGGAGAAAGTGATGCTCCCGCCCTTCAACGGACGGGAGACAATGAAGGTAAAGTTCCCGATCCCCTTTATTAAGGCGATGGGGCTTGGTTTCCGGGGTGTTTCGGCCAACCACGAGGACCAGGTAGCCTTGAATATTGCGGTCAACTTGTTGAATAACTCCAACGGTACGGGCTATCTGGACAAACTGATGGTGGAACATAAGTTGATGGGAGCTCTTGCCATCAACGAGAGCATGAATGAAGCGGGAATCTTGGCGGTCGCTATTATGCCGAAATTGTTGATCCAGTCGTACAGTTCGGCAGAGAAGATGGTCTGGGACGAGATCAACCGAGTGAAGAACGGAGATTTCAGTGATGAAATGTTCAACAGCTTGAAACTGGAACAGAAACGGCAGTATGCTTCCTCATTGGAAAATATCGACTCACGTGCGACAATCATGATGAATCTGTTTTCTCAAGGAAAGAGTTGGAACGATTATCTGAACGAAGTGGCACGGATCGAATCCATCACGAAAGAGGATGTCGTGCGGGTCGCCCAAAAATATTTCAGCAATAACTATTTGTGCGTAACCAAGAGCACAGGGAAATATCCAAAAGACAATTTGCCGAAACCAGCTTTCTCTCCGGTTGTTCCCCGGAATGCAGACGCTTCGTCTTCTTATGCCAAACAGTTGGAGAAGATACCGGAACAACAAGTCGCACCTCGTATCATCGATTTCGAAAAGGATGTGAAGACGTCAAAGTTGACTCCTTTGGTGACGTTGTACACGACACCTAATCCGCTGAACGATATTTTTACTTTGAACATCTCCTACGGGATCGGTGCCTTGGAACAGCCGGAATTGATGCAGCTCACCAACTATCTGCAATTATTAGGGACCGAGTCTTTATCTTTCGAGCAGTTCCGCAGCCGTTTGCAATCGATCGGAAGCACGCTTGCATTCGATGTAACACCCGATGCTTTTGTCATGAAGGTGACTGGTTTCGATAACCATATTGACGAAACGATGAAACTTGTGGGTGACTTTATCCGCCATGCAAAGGCTGACGACAAGAAGCTACGTCAGATTGTGACGATGCCAAAGTCTCGGAGAAAGCCTTTTTCAAGTCGGGCGACAATGTGGCATCAGCTTTGTTAGAACAGGTAAAGTACGGTGATCAGTCCCGTTACCTGCGTAAACTTTCACTCTCGCAAATCAAGAAATTGAAGGGTAAAGATATGTTGGCGATCTACGATAAAGTACGGAGCGTACAGTGCGACCTTCACTACTGCGGCACATTGCCTGTAGAAAAGGTGATCGGGACGATTCGCCAGCATCTCCCACTGGAGCGGACGACCGTTGCCTCCAATTCTCCCTATTACCGTGAGTTGAAACAATACGACCGGCCGACCGTCTTTTTTATCGATATGCCGGATATGGCGCAGAGCATCGTTTACGGCTATGTCAAGGGCGATCCGGTCGATGACAAGGTTCCCGCCATGCCTCCCGGCTGTTCTCTGTCTACTTCGGAGGCGATATGTCATCGCTGATGTTTCAAGAAATAAGGGAATTCCGTTCTTTTGCATACCGGACAAGCGGTCGTTACCAGTTGCCGAACCATGCGCATAAGGGGACTGCCGGATCTTTTACGGCGATGCTGTCCACCCAGAGCGACAAGACGCTGGATGCGCTGGGCGTACTGGATTCGCTGATCCGGGAAATGCCGTTGAAGCCGGAAAGGGTGGAGGCGGTCAAGCAGATGTTGGTGAACCGCATCAATAACGATTATCCGCCTTTCCGCAACCTGTCCGAGAAAGTGGCGAGTGCGCGTATGGAAGGTTTCGACCGTGATCCGGCTGAAGAATTCCTGCGGGATATAGCAACGATGGACATGCAGGATATTTCCCGTTTCTACCGGGAGCAGATCAGTGGCCGCCCGGTCGTTTACGTGATTGCTGGGAACCGGAAACATATCGATATGAAGAAGCTGGCCGAATACGGTACGATAATAAAAGTGAAAAAGAAAGACATATATAAATAAATGTATAGTAAAGACGAACTCAAGAACCTGAAACTTGAATTTTGGGAAAGTTTCGCCGCATTTTGTGAAGTACAGCCGTATCTGAGAGGACGCAAGAAAACGTGGGTTTTATATGATACGAAAGTGAAAGGGGTCGAACTCAAATTCGATGCGACAAGAGAGGGTGCGTTTGTCATTCTCGAAGTGAACCATAGGAGCGAAGAGGCCCGGCTGGAGATGTTCGAACGCCTGACGTGGTATAAGGATACGCTGGAAACGGATTTTCCGGAGGGGTTGACCTGGGACATTTGTTTCGTGCGCGATACCGGAAAGCAGGTGGCCCGTATTTATACAGCCAAATCCGGGATTGACTTCCACCGCCGTCAAGATTGGGGAGAGTTTTTCTCTTTTATGGCTAGTCAAATGTATCTGTTGGAACGAAACTTCATGTCCATAGCAGAGTATTTGAGGGAATGAAAAGATTTAAATCATAATGAACACTGGAAATATAAAACAATTTATAGGAGTGGCAGCTATCAGTTTATTGACGGCTTGCGGTAGTCCTACACCCGATGCTGTGCTGTTGAAACCGGGAGTCTGCCGGGAATTGGCTCAGTTCAGAAAAGAACATTTCAAGGAGGTACGTTACAACCTCTTTTTTTCCATCCCGGAATCCCGCGAAGAAGCCGTCACAGGCAAAGCGGATATAACGCTTGCTATCCGCGAAAGACTGCCGGTTATCATAGACTTCCGAGGGGAATCGGAACAGGTAGCCTCAGTTTTGTTGAATGGTAGGAAAGTCCCTTATACGGTTAAGGACGAGCATATCGTGATCGATACAAGAGAGGCGGCAGACGGAGAGAACCGCGTAACCGTCGAATTTACGGCAAACGACCAGTCGCTGAACCGCCGGGACGAATTCCTCTATACGTTGCTGGTTCCTGACCGGGCGCGTACGCTCTTCCCTTGTTTCGACCAACCGGACATGAAATCGCTTTTCACCCTGTCGTTGGAGGTTCCGTCTTCCTGGCAGGCGGTCACCAACGGGGCGGTCGAACAGGTGGATTCGACATCCGTCGCCAGGCGCAAGCGGATTTCTTTCCGGGAAACGGAACCGCTCAGCACCTATCTTTTCTCTTTTGTTGCCGGTAAGCTGACACGGGAAACGTATTCGCGCGACGGACGGAACATTTCGATCTACCATCGTGAGACCGACCCGAAGAAAGTAGCACAGTGCTCCGATATCGCATCCGAAGTGTTCGATGCACTCGAATGGCAGGAGGAATATACACAGATACCATACCCCTTCGCCAAATACGATCTGATCATTTTGCCGGGATTCCAGTTTGGCGGAATGGAACATACGGGAGCAACTTTATATACGGACGGCCGGATGTTCCTGAACGAGAACCCGACATTGAACGAGCGTCTGGCACGCAGTTCCTTGATTGCGCACGAGACTTCGCATATGTGGTTCGGGGACTTCGTGACGATGGAATGGTTCAATGATGTCTGGACAAAAGAGGTCTTTGCCAATTATTATGCCTCCCAGATAATCGAGCCTCTGTTTCCGGAGGTGAACCATTCTTTGAATTTCATGCTTGACTATATCCCCGCGGCCTATTCCGAAGATCGTACCGCCGGTGCCAATCCGGTGAAGCAGCAACTGGAGAACATGCGAGATGCCGGATTGATGTACGGTAATATCATCTATGACAAGTCTCCGGTTATCCTGGAAATGCTGATTAAGAAAATGGGGAAGGAGTCTTTCCAAAAAGGAATCCGGGAATATCTGAAGACGTATGCATACGGAAATGCAACTTGGGAAGGCTTGATCGGTATCCTGGACAAATATACGAACGACGATCTGGCGGCCTGGAGCCGGGTTTGGGTGAATGAAAAGGGCATGCCGGAGATATGTGGAGTGATATCCGAAGATGGCAAATCGTTGCAGGTCTCGCAAAAAGATCCGTTAGGACGCGGGCTGTTGTGGGAACAAGACTTGTCTTTTCTGGTTGTCTATCCTGACGGAGGGACGGAGGATGTGCAAGTTTCATTTGGAAAAGAGCAGGCGTCATGCCTCAAGGAACTGAAAAGGCAGGCAAGCGAAGGCTGTTTCGTCATGCCCAATGCCGATGGCAAAGGATATGGTTTCTTCCGCCTGCTTGAGAAAGATGCGAAGGCTTGTTTGGGCAACCTTCCCGCTTGCAAGGACGAGGTGTTGAGAGGTTCTTTGTTGATTACGTTGTACGAGAATTTATTGAACCGGACTATCCCTGCAGAGCTTTATATGGAAGCAATGTTGGATTATTTGCCTACGGAAAACAATTCTCTGTTGTTCTCGGCCGCCCTCGGATATATCGGTAATTGCCAACGTTTCTATCTCGCTGATCCGGAGAAATTGGAACTGGTGCTCTGGCGAATCGTGACAATGGCGGAACAATCCCAACAACGTTTGCAGGCGTTCCGCCAATATCGTTCTATTGCCCGCTCGCCGGAAGCGGTCGGAAAACTATACGCGCTCTGGAAAGACCAAAAAGCGCCTGCCGGCTGTTCGCTGAGCGAAAACGATTATATCAGCCTATCGTACGGCCTGGCAATCCAAATGCCCGACAAAGCCGATGAGATTGTAGCGACCCAGCAAGCCCGGATCACCAATCCGGACCGTAAACGGCAATATGCGTTCATCTCGCCATCTGTTTCTCCCCAAAAGGAAGTACGTGACAGTGTGTTTGCCTCTCTGCTCGTAGCCGAGAACCGTCGTGTCGAGCCGTGGGCTTCGGCCGCCTTGTCGAACCTGAACTGCCAGTTGCGCCAAAAAGAAGCGGTCGGTTATATCCGTCCGGCACTGGAAGCCTTGCAGGAAATACAGCGTACGGGAGACATCTTTTTTCCGCGTGATTGGGTACGGGCTTTATTGAGCGGACATACTTCTTCGGCAGCCCGGAAGGAGGTGGACGATTTCTTTGCCGCCCACCCGGACTATCCGGTCCTGCTCTCAAATAAAATCCGTCAGCAGGCGGATCATTTGTACAGATAACCGGAATTATCGGGTTAAAATTGGCCTCATAATAAAAAATCACCCCGATTGGCTAATCTTTTGTAAGTTTTATTTGCTAATTCAATTATTATTGTAACTTTGCAACATAAAAATAATAACAAATGAAAAGTACGGTTCTGCATCTCCACCATCATCATCATTACAACGGGCAATAGTTCGGTGGGCTGTGTGGTATGTAGGAACATATGATATAAATGAATAAGGCTTGCCGTTTACGGTGGGCCTTATTTTGTTTTTGGAAAAATATATACAAACAAAATAAACATGTTACGAATCGCAGTACAATCAAAAGGTCGTCTTTACGATGAAACAATGCTTCTCTTAGAAGAAGCCGGTATTAAACTAAACAGGGGAAAACGTATTTTGCTGTTGTCGGCAAAAGGTTTTCCGGTAGAAGTCTTATTCTTGCGCGATGACGATATTCCACAATCTGTAGCCAATGGAGTTGCCGACATTGGTATCGTTGGCGAAAACGAATATGTAGAAAAAGGGCAGGAGGCCAAGCTGATCAAACGTTTAGGATTCAGCAAATGCCGTCTTTCACTCGCCATTCCGAAAGATGAAGATTATCAGGGGGTGGAATGGTTCGCCGGAAAAACGATCGCAACTTCCTATCCGGAAATACTGAAGGCTTATCTGGCTGAAAAGGGAGTGAAAGCAGACCTTCACGTAATTAGCGGGTCTGTGGAAATTGCGCCGGGCATCGGCCTCGCGGATGCGATTTTCGATATCGTCAGCTCCGGCAGCACGCTGGTGAGCAATCAGCTCAAAGAAGTGGAAGTCATCATGCAAAGCGAAGCCTTGTTGATTGCTAACAATAACCTGTCGGAAGAAAAACAGGCTATCCTGGACGAACTGTTGTTCCGTTTCGAAGCGATCCAGGTAGCGGAAGGCAAGAAATATGTATTGTTGAACGCTCCAAAAGACAAGATGGACGAGATCATAGAAGTGCTGCCGGGCATGAAGAGCCCGACCATCACGCCGCTTGCCGACGGGAACTGGGTGTCTGTCCAATCCGTCATAGCGGAGAAACATTTCTGGGAAATCATCGGTAAACTGAAATCATTGGGAGCAGAAGGCATACTGGTGCTACCGATCGAGAAAATGATTTTGTAAATTAAGAAGTATTACCTCTTAATCTTTTAATTCTTAATTCTTAATTTTTAATTTATAAAGTGGAAGTAATCAAATATCCGTCAAGAGAAGAATGGGCCTCATTGGCCCAGCGTCCGGCGCTGGATGTCACGACACTGTTCGATACGGTCCGCACGGTGCTGGATGAAGTCCGGAAGGGAGGAGATGCCGCCGTTATCCGGTATGAGGAGAAGTTCGACAAGATAGATCCCGCTACCTTCAAAAGGTTGCAGGTTTCAGAACAGGAATTAGCGGAAGCAAAAGAGCTCGTGCCCGAAGACCTGAAGCAAGCTATCCGTCAAGCAAAGAACAATATAGAGATATTTCACGCCTCACAGCGTTTTACGGGAAAGAAGGTAGAGACGACACCCGGTGTCACCTGTTGGCAGAAAGCGATAGCGATAGAAAAAGTCGGTTTATACATTCCCGGCGGAACGGCTCCTCTTTTCTCTACCGTCCTGATGTTGGCTGTCCCGGCCCGTATTGCCGGCTGTAAGGAAATCGTGCTTTGTACGCCTCCGGGCAGGGATGGAAAGGTACACCCCGCCATCCTGTTTGCCGCGGAAACGGCAGGCGTCAGCAAGATATTCAAGGCAGGAGGTATCCAGGCCATAGCGGCGATGGCCTACGGAACGGAATCGGTTCCGAAGGTCTATAAGATATTCGGTCCCGGTAACCAGTATGTGACGGCGGCCAAACAGTTGGTCAGCCTGAAAGAGGTGGCCATCGACATGCCTGCCGGTCCTTCCGAAGTGGAAGTGATTGCGGACGAATCGGCAATCCCGCCTTTATCGCCGCAGATTTCCTTTCCCAGGCAGAACATGGAGTGGACAGCCAGGCCATGCTGGTAACGGCATCCGAAAGCATCGTCGAACCGGTCATGCAAGCGATCCGGGAACAGCTGGACCGGCTGCCCCGTAAGGAGATCACGGAAAAATCGTTGAGCCACAGCCGTCTTATCGTGCTGAAGGATAAACAGGAAGTGATCGACTTCACCAACCTGTACGCTCCGGAGCATCTGATTATCCAGACGACCGATTATGCAGATATTGCCGGGCAGGTCGAAAATGCAGGCAGTGTCTTCATGGGACCCTATACGCCGGAAAGCGCTGGCGACTACGCTTCCGGTACGAACCATACGTTGCCGACCAACGGATATGCAAAAGCCTACAGTGGCGTGAACCTGGACAGCTTCATCAAGAAGATCACGTTCCAGGAGATCACGGCCGACGGCATCCGGCTGTTGGGCGGGACGATCCGGACAATGGCGGCCAACGAGCAGCTGGATGCGCACAAGAATGCAGTAACAATCAGATTGAACACATTATGAAAGACTTAAAAGATTTAGTCAGACCCAATGTCTGGAACATGAAACCCTACTCGTCTGCCAGAGATGAGTTTCAAGGTAATGCCTCCGTTTTCCTGGATGCAAACGAAAACCCGTTTAACAGACCGTACAACCGCTATCCCGATCCTTTGCAATGGGAACTGAAGAAGAAGATTGCGGAGATCAAAGGGGTGAAACGCGAGTCTATCTTTCTGGGGAACGGAAGTGACGAACCGATCGATCTGATTATCCGTGCGTTTTGCGAACCGTCTATCGACAGCATCGTAAGCATCGCGCCTTCCTACGGCATGTATGAAGTCGCAGCCAATGTCAATAACGTAGAGTTCCGGAAGATCAAGCTGGACGAAAAGTTCGACCTGGATACCGACAGTCTTCTGGAAGCGGCAAACGACTGGGTGAAGGTGATATTCCTGTGTTCTCCCAACAACCCGACGGGAAATAATCTGAGCCGTGACCGCCTTTACAAAGTATTGAATACATTCCAGGGGATCGTTGTGATTGACGAGGCTTATGTCGATTTCTCCATCGAGCCTTCTTTCTTAGGCGAGTTGGATAAATTCCCGAATCTGATCGTCCTGCAAACCATGTCCAAAGCGTGGGGGGCTGCCGGAATCCGGTTGGGAATGGCTTTTGCTTCTCCCGAAATCATTGCGATCCTCAATAAGATCAAATATCCGTACAATGTAAATCTGCTGACTCAGGAACGTGCCTTGTATATACTTGAAAACAAGGAACAGATGGAAAAACAGCTTCGTTCGATCCTTTCCGAGCGGATTCGTCTGCAAGCTGCATTGCCGGAGTTGAACTGCGTGCGCAAGATTTATCCTACGGATGCAAATTTTATCCTGGTCGAAGTGACGAATGCCGATACGATCTATAAAAATCTGGTCAGACAGGGTATTATCGTCCGTAACCGGACAAATGTGACCATGTGTAACGGTTGCCTTCGCATCACGGTCGGCAAGCCGGATGAAAACGATGCTTTGCTCGAAGCGCTTAAAAAAATGTAAAGATTTATGAAATGAAAAGAGCCTTATTTATAGACCGGGACGGAACGCTTGTGATAGAGCCGCCGGTGGACTATCAGCTGGACAGCTGGAGAAGTTAGTGTTTTATCCGAAGGTATTCCGTAACCTGTACTTTATCCGTAAACAGTTGGATTTCGAGTTTGTGATGGTGACAAACCAGGACGGTTTGGGTACGGATTCCTTTCCGGAAGACACTTTCTGGCCGGCACACGACAAGATGTTGAAGACCTTGGAAGGCGAGGGGATCCGTTTCGACGATATCCTGATCGACCGTTCTTTTCCGGAAGAAAACTCTCCGAACCGGAAACCCCGTACAGGTATGTTAGGCCGCTATCTGTCCGGCGAATATGACCTGGCAAACAGTTATGTGATAGGTGATCGGCTGACGGATATGCAGCTGGCAGCCAATTTAGGGGCAAAAGGGATATGGCTTCGTCCGGATGACGTCGAGGCGCGACAGTTGCTCACGGAGAATACGGCTATTTCTCCCATCCTGATTACAGACGATTGGGACCGGATCACGGAATATCTTTTGCCGGAGAACGCCGGGCCACTATCCGACGTACGACAAAGGAGACGGATATTTTTGTGGAAGTGAACCTGGACGGACATGGGCGGACGGAGATTTCCACCGGTCTCGGCTTCTTCGACCATATGCTCGACCAGATCGGAAAACATTCGGGTATCGATTTGACGGTACGGGTGAAAGGGGATCTGGAAGTAGACGAACATCATACGATAGAGGATACGGCTATTGCGCTTGGAGAAGCTTTGTTAAAGGCTTTAGGCGATAAGAGGGGGATCGAACGCTACGGTTACTGCCTGCCGATGGACGATTGTCTGTGCAGTGTGGCGCTTGATTTCGGAGGACGTCCCTGGTTAGTCTGGGATGCAGCCTTTCACCGTGAGAAAGTAGGGGATATGCCGACCGAAATGTTCTTGCATTTCTTTAAAAGCCTGAGCGATGCCGCCCGCATGAACCTGAACATTAAAGCGGAAGGCACAAACGAGCACCATAAGATCGAAGGAATCTTCAAGCTTTAGCCCGCTCCATCAAGATGGCTATCCGTCGCGACATCTACAGGTATGAACTGCCGAGTACAAAGGGAACTTTGTAAATTAAGAATTAAAAATTAAGAATTAAAAAATTACGGTCGATGATATTTTTTAATTCTTAATTTTTAATTTTCAATTTACTCCGCGTTCGGTCCGTCCACATAGAGCTTGCCGTTCTCATCGATTCCCATTTTGTCGATAAAGACAACTCGCTCGCTTCCTGTTTTCTGAGTGTAACCGTGATAAACACAATACATCTGCTTGCCGTCTTTCGACCAGGTCACGCTGTTATGCCCCGTACCGGTAACGATGCCTCCCTGCTCCACGTTCTTTTGTAGCACAGGATTATCGTTCGATTTGACAAACGGGCCGAGCGGACTTTTTGCCGTTGCATAGCCGACAGCATAATTCTTTCCTTTATAATAGTTGGCCGAATACATCATATAGTAGGTATCGCCTTTTTTCATCGTATAAGGACCTTCCGTCCAACGGCGGTTGATCTCACCGGAAGTAACGGAGCGGCTTTCCCATTCGGATTGCGTGTCGTCCAGTTTTACTGGCGGACGGAGCAGCAGGACCGGTTCACCGATCACTTCTGTCAAATCCGGCTTTACCTCGATGCCATATATCCAGCTTTCCTCTATCTCGTCGAACTTCCCTTCTTTTTTAGCCTTTTCGGCAATTTCGCTTTCCACCGGATGTTTGTAGCAACAACGGGAAAAATATAGGTAGGTCCGTCCATCCTCGTCATCGATCAAGTTCCCGTCGATAACCGGATAGCCCGGATCAAACAAAGGTTTGTCGGATAATTCCTTGAAAGGTCCTGTCGGTTTATCTGCAACGGCCACTCCGATACGGAAATTTTCCAATTCGTTAGTCGGATTTTCTTTCCAGTCGGCACTGTACAGCATATAGAACTTTCCACCCCGTTCATACACCTCCGGCGCCCAGAAGTTGGCGACTCCCCATGATCCGGAATGTTGCCCCGGAATACCTGTCCTTCGGCTTTCCAGTTGGCCAAGTCGGGGGAGGAATACACACTGAAGCCGTCGACAGCACCTCCGCCTGTTCCATACATGTAGTATATGCCGTCCGAAGCCAGCAGTACATAAGGATCACCAAACTTTACGGGAAGGGGATTGGTATGCACGATACTCTTTTCCTGTTGTTCCTTCTGCACTTTGTGTACGCAGGAAGAAAAAGCTAATACAGCTGAAAGCAGTATTACAAATTGTTTCATTTGTCTCATAGAATGTCTGTAAAATTAAAAACACATAATAAAGTGGTGACAAATATACAAAATTGAAATTATTTCCTTTCCTTTGATGTCCGATTTAAGCAGAAAAAAGAGTATGGTTAGAAATATATTGATAGCATTTTGTGTGATCCTGTTCGTCTCGTGCAGCAAGGACACGGAATCCAAGTTGTTCGGTAAATGGCAATTACAGAAGGTAGAAGCAAGCGGTAACGTGCAGAATGTCGATACGGTTTATTTTAATTTTGAACATTCTTTGTTTATGTACCAGGTGTACGTTACGGAAATCGACTCTTTCCGCCATCAATATGGCTACAACACGTTGGAAGGTGAAAAAACATTGCTGCTGGAATTGGAGAACAATCCGGGGCCGATCAGTAAATTCCTGCCCTATACCGATTGGAATTCTTCCAAACAAACCTATACAATCGATAAACTGGAATCCAAGCAACTGATCTTAAGCCGCGAGGGGAAAACATATACGTTCCGGAAGTTCTAAAGATTAAATAAGAAATGCGAGCCGACTTTGAAAGTTGCTCGTGAGATCAGCCGAAAATTGAATATCGATGCTGATATCGTCTTAGGTGTATAAAATTAAAGAAAGAAGAAAAGAGCCGAGACTGGTAATTTTTACCGATCTCGGCTCTTTTTTTGTTTAAACAGACAGTTCCCCGGGACGTTCGGAATCGTCAGCCCCGTTGCCGTTTGACCCTGATCTTTTCTTCCGCTGGTTGTTGGCGGTGGTTGTTTCGGTGATCAGCTGGTTCAGGTTGTTGACAAATGCCGTTGCCGCTTCCGAAGGTACGGCAACGCTGTAGGATTGTGCCAGCATGACCAGATCTTCATAATATCCGTCGATCCGCTCGCGCAGAACCGCACCGCTTTCCTTCTTGTTGGCTGCCCGGTTCTGTGTCCGTTGGCTCGTCAGGCTGATATAGGCGTTGTTCTCCTTTTCGAGTTCGTCCAAATAAGCCGCCAGTCCGAGCGTCTCCACATAGGAGATGTTTTCGTCCTTTCTCAAATCGATCAAAAGCCCTTGTATCTTGGCACTTTCCTGTGCTACCGGGAGACGGGCGATACCGATATAAGGCTTGATGACCTTGTATAAATATTTTCCTGCATCTCTTTCAGCCTCAAGTGGCAATGTCCCGGCACGGGAGATACGTGTCGTGATGTAAACAACTAAATTATCCCGATTCTTTTCGTGTAATTCGGCTTTTTCCGTTTCCTGCGAGATACGGCTTTCATCACAACAGTCTGCCAGGGCAAGCACGTCCTTTTCCATTGCATTGACAAACTCTTTTGACAGACCGATGTCCGGAGCTCCTGATGCTTGCACTTCTTCGTCCAAAGAGAGTTCACCCGGACGATCTTCCTCGCCGCCCGATGGGGGAGGGAGCAAAGCGAGTACGGAGTTCATATAGGCCAGGTACTCGGCGTTATTGAGTGTGTAAAGCATGATTACTTTGATTTTCGTGTATGTTCCCATAGGCATTCGTAATTAAATGTTTAAATTGTCCTGCAAGGTAGACAATAATTATTGATTTAGCATTGCTTTCTGCTTTTATTGTCCGGAAAAGTCTTCAAGAAACCTTGAAATGCCGTTCCAACGGTGAAAAATATCTTCAAGAAATCTTAAAGCCGTTTTTGAATGGAGAAAAGTCGTTTCAAGATTTCTCAAAACGGCTTTTCAAAGGTGCAAACCCATTTCAAGATTTCTTGAGACCGCCCTGCACGGTGAAAAACGGCTTCAGGATTTCTTGAAATGGGTTTGCAGGGGTGCGACGGGGGTGCGAGATTTCTTGAAGAGGGGAAACGGCCCGGCAAAAAATCATAGGGAATTATTTGCTTAATCATTCAAAAACACGATCTTTGTGGACGTATTGAAGATAAAGTAGAAGCGTTTCGATATTATCTTGTACTGAAATCTGGACAATTTCAACTACGCAAGATAATAGATCAAATGGCTCCTGCGCTTGTGTTTGTTATATACCTGTCTGGTAACGGATAGTTATATACCATCATAAAGCGTGGGATCATTGTTCTATTATTGCGTAGTGGGCAGTCCAGAGCCTCAGTACAGTGATAGACGATGGTTCCCACGCTTTTTTTATTTGTCAACCGCCTACTGGAGGGGACACGGGAGGAAAAAACTGTGAGTATGGAAACATTATTAGGTTTATCCGCTAATGTGAATTGGGGGTATAATACGAGAAACACATCTTTATTGCTTGATTCTAGTGCGAAGTTGTTTAATTATGTTCTTCCTCAAAATAAAGGAGGACAGATTTTGTTACAATTAGAGGGACAGGGTGATACACAGGTCGTAGGTGCTGCATTTAGTTATGGGGCTATTATGTTTGATAATGGAGATCCTTCTGTTAATTCTGTTATGGCAGAGAATGCATTTTATTGTTTAGCTAAATCTATTAAGGCTGGAAATAATTATGCGGCTCCAATATTACTCTATATGTTAGAACATAATCCTGATGCTATTTTCGATAAATTCTATGAGGTTGAAAGAAGTAAATGTTTCGGGTCTCTTAGCGCAATCTCTCCTAGTAATTCAAAAGAGGCTGTATATCGGAATAAGTTTTGTGAAAATATTGTGTATATTAAATTCTATATTATATCCATTTTCTATGATATAAGAGAAAAAAGATTATTGATACCCGATGATATGTTAAGATCTTCTATGAGTAAAATTAACTCTGTGATAATAATGGCTATGAGAAAAAAGGGATATGAGGATGCTATAAAGATCGGTTCTGATTATTTTGAGAAAATTTATATTGAGGTTAATGACACATTGTTAAACTTTTAGATATATTATGATGAATGAGAAATTTGATACATTTCCAACAAATATGTTTGAAATGTTAGGGAAAATTGAGAAAGAGGATTTCTGTTTTCGCTGTTCATATTATAGAGTATGGTATAATGGTCAAGTGACACGACAAGGGAATGGCGGTTTCGATGTAATCGGAATTGTAACAGATGATATATTGCATGTAAATGTGATGGATACTGGTGACTTAGCGGAATATACAGTTTCTTCATTTGTGATGGAAAAAATTTCGTTAAGCAGGGATTGTGTACTTTGGAGTGCGTTTACAAACTCTCCTTCACAGAAAATTCCAACAGCATTATCTTTATTTTTTAAGAAAGGAGTATTGGCTAGGGTTTCGATCACGATTGATTCTCCGCAAATGTTGATAGAGATGGATGGATATCCATTAGAAACTAATAGTGAGAAAATTGATAAGAAAAAATATTTAATTATTAGTATTGAAAGTAATAATACAGTTACAGATGGACAGGCCTTATAGTGAAAGCGAACCCAGTCAGTAAAATAGATAATTTTGATTTTTTCTTGGAACACTTTGGGGCGAAATACTATTCATATTTAACTCAAGAGATACCAGAAACTGAATATTTCTTTTTACCTTATTCCGAGAAGCTGATGAATGAGTTGTTGTATATAACAAGGCAATCAGGTGATGATAGATTCTGGGAGCCAGACTTGGAATTATTCTATGATGCCAAACTTCAGGTAAAAGAAGGTACGATTGTGAAAATGCACAAGTCTTGGGATTTTAGAATTAGGAGGATGAATAACAGGTAATTCTATGATTGTTCTTTGAATAGGTATAAAAATGTAATTTTTCTTTGTATTACAGTGGCTCAACAATTCTGGCTCCTTATATACTTATTTGTTTTTTGAGAATGGCAGATTAGTTGCGTTTGAATAAACGCGGTTGATTACCTAGGAAATAAAAGTTTTTCGAAGGAATAATATCCACCTATTATCCTTCGGAATTAGTCCAAATTTGACCTGAAAGGAAAATTTCAGGCTATTCTTCACGTATCAGTTCCGCCACCTCCGCCCGTGCCTCCCGAATCAAATCTCCCGGAGCGATCCGGATCTGCAAGCCCCGCTGTCCGGCGCTGACATAAATGTGATCGAACTGTCCGGCGGTGTGGTGGATATAGGTCGGAAAATGCTTTTTCATGCCGATGGGGGAGCAGCCGCCACGGATGTAGCCGGTGAGGGGGAGGAGTTCTTTGACCGGGATCATTTCACAGCTTTTGTTGCCGGAGACTTTGGCGGCCTTTTTCAGATCGACCTCGTCGGCGCCGGGAATGACACAGACGAAGTAGCCGCTTTTGTCGCCGTGGAGGACAAGCGTCTTGAATACCTGCGCGACATTCTCGCCTAACTGGTCGGCAACGTGTGTCGCGCTCAGATCGTTTTCATCTACTTCATAAGGAACCAGCTGGTAAGCCACTTTGGCTTTATCCAGCAGGCGTGCTACGTTTGTTTTGTTAATTTTCATCGCTATTAAGAAACTGTTTCTTCTATTCCTTTCATAGAAAGCTGAACCCGTTTGCGAACGAGGTCGACGCTTAACACTTTTACTTTCACATGTTGATGGATCGAGACGACTTGTGTCGGATCACTGATAAAACGGTCTGCCAATTCGGAAATATGAACCAGCCCATTCTCCTTGATGCCGACATCGACAAAACAGCCGAAATTCGTGATGTTGGTGACGATACCCGGCAGCACTTGCCCTTCTTTCAGGTCTTCGATCGTCTTCACCGTTGGATCGAAAGAAAATACTTGGATGGTCTGGCGAGGATCGCGTCCCGGCTTATCCAGTTCTTCCATAATATCCAACAAAGTCGGCATTCCGACTTTGTCCGTGACGTATTTTTTCAAGTCGAGCTTTTTCTTCAGTTCTTTATTGCTGATCAGTTCGGTGACAGTACATTTCAAGTCCTTTGCCATCAGTTCGACGATCGGATAACTTTCCGGATGGACGGCCGAGTTGTCCAATGGTTCTTACCATCTTGGATACGAAGGAAACCAGCACTTTGTTCAAAAGCCTTTTCTCCCATGCGGGGTACTTTCAGGAGTTCGCGACGAGACTGGAAAGGTCCGTGTTCGGTTCGGTAGTCGACGATGTTTTGTGCTAACGTCGGGCCCAATCCGGAAATATAGGTCAATAGGTGCTTGCTTGCCGTATTAACATTCACGCCGACTAAGTTTACACAGCTTTCCACCGTCTGGTCGAGGCTCTTTTTCAGGGCACCCTGCTCGACATCATGCTGGTATTGCCCGACACCGATGCTTTTCGGATCAATCTTGACCAACTCGGCAAGCGGGTCCATCAAGCGACGGCCGATACTGACGGCGCCACGGACCGTCACGTCATATTCGGGAAACTCGTCGCGGGCTATCTTGGATGCGGAATAGATGGATGCTCCGTTCTCGCTGACCACGAACACTTGTACTTTGCGATCATAGCGGATATTGGTAATGAACTGTTCCGTCTCGCGGCTTGCTGTCCCGTTCCCGATAGCGATGGCGTCGATGGCGTATGTGGCTACCAGTTGTGCCACTTTGGCAGCCGCTTTGCTTTTTTCGTTCTGGGGCGGGTGAGGATAGATCGCTTCATTATGTAACAATGCCCCCTGCGCGTCGAGGCAAACCAGTTTACAACCAGTACGATAACCGGGATCGACACCCAACACACGTTTTTGTCCCAATGGCGGAGCCAACAACAACTGGCGCAGGTTTTCGGTAAATACACGGATCGCTTCTTCGTCGGCTTTTGCCTTGCTCAAATTAGCAAATTCGGTTTCGATGGAAGGTTTCAGCAGGCGCTTGAAAGAATCGTCTACAGCTATCGATACTTGGTCGGATGTTTCGCCCCGTCCCTTCACGAAACGGCGTTTCAACCGGTCCAGGCAGCCCGTCGTGTCGGGAGAAATGCTTACACGCAGGATACCTTCCGTTTCACCTCGGCGCAGGGCCAACAGACGATGTGACTTATACGGTTCAGAGTCTCACTGAATTCGAAATAATCGAGGTATTTAGCACCCTCTTCCTCTTTTCCTTTGATGACTTTGGACGTGATGACTGCCGTGTGTGAGAAAGAATTCCGGACGACATTGCGGGCCTCTTCGTTCTCATTCACCCATTCAGCGATGATGTCGCGTGCCCCTTGCAATGCTTCTTCAGCGTTCTTCACTTCCCCTTTGATAAAGGCTGCCACGCGGCTGGCAAGTCTCTTTCGTTTTGCATCATCACGATTCTGGCAAGAGGTTCGAGTCCTTTCTTACGGGCAATTTCCGCTTTGGTGATCCGTTTGGGCTTGTAAGGCAGATAAAGATCTTCTATTTCGGTACTATCCCACGAATCCTCGATCCTCTTTTTCAGTTCGGGAGTCAGTTTGCCTTGTTCTTCTATGGAGGATAAGATACTTTCTTTTCTCTTCTTCAGTTCGGTCAACTTGTCCAACTGATCTTTGATATTGCCGATCTGAACTTCATCCAGTCCTCCGGTCACCTCTTTGCGGTACCGGCTGATGAAGGGGATTGTCGCTCCTTCTCCCAATAGCCCGATGGTTCGTTCCACCTGTCCGGCAGGAATGTTCAGGATACGGGAAATCAGCGCATGAAATGATGTTACCATATGGGTTGTTTCTTTATATTTGAATCGCAAAGATAATTGTTTGGGTATTTATTTTGCTCCAGCCGGCGAGTTCTTTATCTAAACATTTGCAATTCACGTTTAAATTCAAGAATTTTGTCAACCTAAATTCGACCGCTTTGTCAAGTTGGATATGTTCAAACAGGGAACAGGTCTCGGACTTTCCATCTGCAAGACAATCATTTCTATCTTGAAAGGGGAAATAGGAGTGGAATCGGAAGAAGGCAAAGGGTCTACTTTTTGGTTTACCATCCCTTACTCACCGGTAAAAGTCTCTTAATGGCTGGTTTGATCCAAACGAACTGTCTTATCTGCGAACAAACGCAGTTCTCCGGGATTATGGGTAGTGAAGAGAATCGTCTGCCCGTTCTCTGTTTGCCGTTCACGGATACGCTTGATAATACGGCGGCTTAAAGCCTCGTCTAAACCTTTAAAAGGCTCGTCCATGAGCAGGAGTGGAGAAGGGTAAGTCAAGGCACGTGCTATCGCTGCTCGTTGTTGCTGCCCGAAACTCAGTTCATTCGGAAAACGGTTCTCAAAGCCGTCCAACTCCATCTTTTGCAATATTGAAATCGCCTGTTCGAAAGCAATTTCTTTTTTCAGATAGGTAGCCAAGGGTAAGGCGATATTTTCGGCAATTGTCAACTGGCTGAGTAATTCGGGTTCCTGGAATACATAAGCTATTCCGGTTTTAAAGTCTGTTTCGATTTCCCCTTGTGCGGGTTTTAAAATGTTTCCTATCAGGTTCAACAAGGTCGTTTTGCCGGTTCCCGACGGAGCTGTTATGCCATATATGAATCCTTTTTCGAAAGTATAGCTGAAGTGGGACAGGACCGTATCCGAACCATACCGATATGAAATATCACGAATCCGTATATCGCAATTTCCTTTTGGCACAGGTTGTTTACTGCAATGCTTGTTGTAATGTATAGGGAATCGTTGCTTCGCCAACCAGCTGATTCCTCTATCAAAAAGATAACTGATCAGAATTGCTATAATCGTCCATGCGATCAATTCGGGAACGGCTATAAAAACTTGTGCCTGTTTCATTTCCCCGCCTATACCGGGCGAACATTGCGCCAGTACCTCTCCCATAATGATAGCACGCCAACCAAAGCCCGAAGCAGATGCAAGACCGCTGTATAGGAATGGCTTCAGTTGCGGATAGACCACCTGTGTCAGCTTGTTCCAGCGTCCGATCCTAAATTGACGAGCCATTATCGAAAACTCTTTCCTCTGTCCTCGTATTCCTTTCGTCAGGTTTTCCGTAAGGAGTGGGAACATGGTCAGAAAAGCGATTATCAAAGGAATATTTCCGCATTCAGGAAAATCAAAGCCAAGAGTATAAATGAAATGACCGGAATGGAACGCATGATGGCCAGTAACGGACGAAATAGTTCATAAATCCACTCGCATTTGTAGAACAAGAGAGAAACTCCCATAGCCGCCATTAATGATATAGACATCCCGATGGTTCCGCGCAACACTGTCGCCATGACTGATTGATAGAACGAACCGGATGCGAAAAGTGCAACGAGCGTGCTAAATAGGTGAGGTATGGACGGAACCAATTCCGGCAAACGGACCAGCATGGTCAATAGTTGCCAGGCCAATATGAGGATTGTAATCGACAGGATCGTAAAGATGCTTTTCTTCATTTTCCGGATTATTTATAGAATTGCTCATCGGGCATTTTGCCTCCCAATGCTTTAGGTTCATATTGCTCAATCAGTTGCAGGAAGTGAAGTATATTTTCTTGGGCTTCGGAGACTGTTTTATAGTCAATCTTACAACGTTCGATACTTTCGGGCGTCAACATGCCAAATGTAAAAATGTTTTCCTTTTCCAATATACAAATAGCCTGTTCCGGCTGCTCTACGGCAAAACGGCAAGAAGCATTTAAAAGACTGTCTATCGTTTCTTTACTTTTTTTCAAGGTAGGCACATAGAGTATGGCTGTCTGGGCAAATCCAAAAGAGGCTGAATCAGGCTTGTTTAGGTCCGCCAAAATTTGCAACGTGCTGTCTTTCCGCAACGCAATACTCAAGAACGGTTCTCCTAAAACGGCATAATCGACTTTCCCGGCCAACAGTCCCTGCATGATTTCATGTGCGGTAGTGAGTGAATAATTCAACGTGTAATTAAGTTTATGTTGCCGGAGATAATGACGGGTAAGAATGTCAGGTGTCGTTCCTGCTCCGAAAATATGTAAAACCGATTTGTTCTCACCGGATATACCTTTGTCGCTTCTACCTACCAAATAGAGGGTACCCCATATCGGACAACCTGCCAGATGATATCGAATGCCTTTATTATACAGGTTGACAGCACTGATCATCGGCAAAACAGCTATATCAGCTTCACCTTTTATCAGAGTAGCTTGCATCAAGTCAGGAGAATCGATTATCCGAACGGAAAGCGGCTTGCCGTCGATAACGGGCGTTTCTTTCATCCAGTGTGCAAAGGCAATGGCGGAAGGACCACGCAGAACTGATACACGTATCATTCCCGCATCTGTTTTCGGTTTACTATTGCAACAGCATAAAATAAATAGCAAGCAAAGGCATCTGAAGAATGTCATAGCATAAAAAGTTTAGGCAAACTTAAGAAAAAAGTCTCGATTTATGGCAAATCACATAAAAAATGCCGTTGTGGCAAAAACCACAGCGGCACTCCAATCACATTTTTGAAAATCAAGCTTCGGCAGCAGACTCGCTTTTCTTTATATTCGTAACAATCTCTTGTTTGTCCTTATCGAAGTCGACAACAATCGTATCACCTTCTCCGACAGACGCTCGGATAATCATTTCTGCCATTTCGTCTTCCAGATATTTCTGGATGGCACGCTTCAGCGGACGTGCACCGAACTGAATGTCATAACCTTTGGTGGCAACAAAATCTTTGGCGGCGTCTGTCAGTTCCAAAGAATAACCAAGACCAGCCACGCGTTTGTAAAGACCTTGCAATTCGATGTCAATGATCTTATGGATTGCTTCCTTATCCAATTGATCGAACATAATGATGTCGTCCACACGGTTCAAAAACTCCGGAGCGAATGCCTTGTTCAGTGCTTTCTGGATAACGCTGCGGGAGAAGTCCTTATCTGGCTCGCCGGCAGCCTGCGAACTGAAACCGACACCACGGCCGAAGTCTTTCAACTGGCGTGTACCGATATTAGACGTCATGATCAGAATTGTATTCTTAAAGTCGATCCGTCTGCCAAGACTGTCAGTCAGACGACCTTCGTCCAGGACTTGCAGCAGCAGGTTGAACACGTCCGGATGCGCTTTCTCGATCTCATCCAACAAGACAACAGAGTAGGGCTTACGGCGGACCTTCTCGGTTAACTGACCGCCTTCTTCATAACCTACATATCCCGGAGGCGCACCGATCAGGCGGGACACCGCAAACTTTTCGAGATACTCGCTCATATCGATACGGACCAAAGCGTCGGCCGAGTCAAACAGATATTCCGCCAACTTTTTGGCCAGATGAGTCTTACCGACACCTGTCGGCCCTAAGAACATGAATGTTCCGATCGGCTTGTTCGGATCCTTTAAGCCAACGCGGTTGCGCTGAATTGCTTTTACGATCTTCTGAACGGCATCATCTTGGCCGACTACTTTCTTCTTTAGGTTCTCCGCCATTTCGAGTAATTTCAGGTTTTCAGCTTTTGCGATACGTTGGACAGGGACACCTGACATCATGGCTACAACTTCAGCCACCTTATCTTCATCCACCGTTTCGCGATGCTCCTGCAATTCTTGCTCCCATTTGGCTTTGGCTGCTTCCAACTGTAAGAGGTACTGACGTTCCTTGTCACGGAAGCTGGCAGCCAATTCAAAGTTTTGTGACTTAACGGCAGCAAGCTTCTCTGTTTTGGTTGCCTCGATCTTGGCTTCCAGTTCTTCAATGCTTTTCGGAACCGTTATGTTAGATATATGTACGCGAGAACCGGCTTCATCCAACGCATCAATTGCTTTGTCCGGGAAGTTGCGGTCACTGATATAACGTTCTGTCAGTTTTACACAAGCTTGCAGGGCTTCGGGCGTATAGATCACATTGTGATGTTCTTCGTAGCGGGCCTTGATATTTTGCAGGATCTGCAAAGTTTCTTCCGCTGTTGTCGGATCGACGATCACTTTTTGGAAACGACGTTCCAAAGCTCCATCTTTCTCGATATTTTTACGATATTCATCTAATGTCGTAGCACCGATACATTGTATCTCACCACGGGCCAGAGCCGGCTTCAGCATATTGGCGGCATCCATTGAACCTGAAGCGGAACCTGCACCGACGATCGTATGGATCTCATCGATAAACAGGATGATATTCGGGTTCTTCGACAGTTCGTTCAAAATAGCTTTAATGCGTTCTTCAAACTGACCGCGATATTTGGTTCCAGCCACGATAGATGCCATATCCAAGCTGATCACACGTTTGTCGAACAAAACGCGGGAAACTTTGCGCTGGATGATACGCAGTGCCAAACCTTCCACAATTGCCGATTTGCCGACACCTGGCTCACCGATCAAGACAGGATTGTTCTTTTTGCGACGGCTCAATATCTGAGCTAAGCGTTCGATCTCCTTCTCACGTCCGACAATCGGATCGAGACGATTTTCAGCGGCCGCACGCGTCATATCTGTACCGAAGTTGTCCAATACAGGCGTGTCGTTTGGTGATTTGGGTTGTGCAGAGCCGGCTCCGGAAGAGGAGCGGGGAGACTCCCGGCGGGAAGAGTAATCATCGTCATCGTCTTCATCATCATCGGTGTAGCCATCACTGATTCCTTCAAAATGTTCGGCATCTTCTTTTCCAATAAAATCATCCATGTGCTTCAAACCTGTGCCGCTTATCAGATAATTATATATACTGCGATACGTTATGCCCGCTTCGTTCAGCACCTTTGCCGCAACATTAAACTCTTCTTTCAAAATGGCCAGAAGCAAATGTTCCGTTCCGGTTTCTTTTTTCTTGAACAAGCGCGATTCAAGCATACTCATACGCAGTACGCGCTCGGTTGTTTTACTAATAGCGATATCATGCTGGACAGCATCTTCGGCATCGATTGTATTTTTAATTTCCTGTTCGATCTTTCTTTTGATATCCCATTCGTCGACATTTAGTTCGCGCAGGGCCTGCACGGCTTTCCCTTCGCCGTCGCGGATAATTCCAAGCATTAAGTGTTCCGGTCCAATATAACTGTTCTGAAGCCTAGCTGCTTCTTCACGGCTATATTCAATAACGTCCATTAATCTCTTTGAATAGTTATTTTTCATATTATAATAATGTACTATGATAGTGCAAATGTAATAAACTCTCGTCATATATCTAACAAAATCCATGCCATTATTCCTTAAAAGAAAATAAAGTATTGAAGGCAGGCTTGTCATATATTACAAAAAACAGCTTTATCTTGTTATAAAGAAACATTAAAAAATATTACCCGTAAGTGTAATTCCAAATACATGTACTACTAATCCCATTTTCATAGGGTGGCAGTTTCATTTTGATGGTTTGAAACCGAATGCCTTTTGACAAGTAAATTCTAAAATTTCGAGTCAAAAGCTTTCGTGATACACGGAAAAGCCTTACCTTAGTGCACTTTTTGAAAGGTGAGATATTGAGTGTAATTAATATAAGACTAAATGGTTGATCAAGACAGAATTATTAAGATTAACATCGAGGAGGAAATGAAATCGGCATACATTGACTATTCAATGTCTGTCATTGTTTCGCGTGCCCTTCCGGATGTTAGGGATGGTTTTAAACCGGTTCATCGTCGTATTTTGTTTGGAATGAATGAATTGGGTAATACATCCGACAAACCTTATAAAAAATCTGCGAGAATTGTTGGTGAAGTTTTAGGTAAATACCATCCACATGGTGACTCGTCTGTTTATTTCGCAATGGTTCGTATGGCACAGACATGGTCTATGCGCTATACGTTGGTGGATGGACAAGGACTTGGTCTGCTGGTGGACGGTGACAGTCCTGCTGCCATGCGTTATACAGAAGCAAGATTAAGTAAACTTGCCGAAGAAATGCTTCGCGATATCGACAAAGATACGG
>ENA-OQCE01000113-OQCE01000113.1-human-gut-metagenome-genome-assembly--contig:-NODE-113-length-37542-cov-2.352265_pt1 | contig 37542 bp, 45 predicted proteins | sample MGYA00242495_ERZ504572 | MGnify/ENA primary metagenome ERZ504572 (study PRJEB26092, sample SAMD00036228) | human gut metagenome | host: Homo sapiens | study: EMG produced TPA metagenomics assembly of... | reverse complement strand
TCTTATTTGATTTCAGCAATGGCTTCAATTTCACAGAGATAGCCAAGCGGCAACGCTACGACAGCCACGCAGGTGCGAGCCGGATGATGAGGGAAATACTTATTATATACTGTATTGAATTCATCAAAGTATGCAATGTCTTTGAGAAAAACAGTGGTTTTCACGACATTTTTGCAGCTTGTGCCAGCCGCCTCAAGAATATTTTGGATATTTTTGCAAGCTTGTTCTGCCTGTTCCGTTACAGTATCACCGGCAGGTTGCGTACCACCAGGAAGCAGTCCGATCTGGCCTGCTGTAAATACGAGATTCCCCGTTACCATTGCCTGAGAATATGGTGCCTGCGGATCAGCGCCTTTATTTGTATAGATGCATTTCATAATAGATAGCCTCCTCTGGATATGTTAGATATCGTACAAAATACTTGATTAATGGATATTTAATTCGGCCGTGCTATAGAGCGTTACATGGCCGCTAATCTTAACTACATTACCTCCGTCACGGCAGTAAATCGTACCGGTGCGAGGCGACAGCTGATGATTGATTATCTCTTTTTTACCGAGACGCTGAGACCAGAGCGGAATCAACGAGCAGTTAGCAGAACCACAAACCGGATCTTCCGGAATACCGATATTGGGGAAGAAGTGCGGCTGACAAATTCACTGTCACTAGCTTGAGCCGTGATGAGGACACCTAGCTTATCGGTCATATGGGCAATAGCCTGATAATCGGGCTGGAAATTTTGGACCGTATCTGTATCTTTCGCTAAAATGATGAGATCGCGTGTCTGCCAAGCAGCTTCCGGTTTGAAGCCAAGGGCATCTTCCATTTCTTTGGTCACTGCAACTTTTTGGGGATGCCAGGATGGGAATTCAATTTCATACAATCCGCCTTCGCGAACGGTAATGACAATATCATCTTGATTGGCACGCAGATGGAATTCTTTCTTACCCGGTTCCACAAAATTTGCGAGGACAAACCCTGTACCCAATGTAGCATGGCCACACAAATCTACTTCTGATGTAGGTGTGAAAAAGCGGACACGATAAATGCCATCTACTTTATGCTTTACAAAAGCCGTTTCAGAAAGTCTATTTTCTGCAGCGATATTCGTCATGGTTTCATCTGTAGGGAATTCATCTACCAGGCAAACCCCTGCCGGATTACCTTTGAATAATTCTTCAGTAAACGCATCAACAACGTAGTACTTCATATTCATCAATCCTCCTTCTACTTCGTTTGTTTCCCGATTGGGAACCTGTTTATTTGATTTATTCAAGTATACTAGAGAGTCAATATTCATTCAATATTAAAATTGTGTGCAGTACGATTTAATAAATATATTTCAATTGATTTTTGCTTTTTCATCATAATAGTTGACGCAGAATTTTCAGGCCTTCTCGTAACTCATCATACGTAGAAGGTACACAAATACCCAGTCTAGCCGCATGGACAGGCATATCTTTACCGACAGCAAATCGTTGTGAGCCATAGACATAGACGCCATGTTCCAAAGCAAGGTGCTCAAATTGCTCTCCGGACATATCTTCTGATAAAATCAACCAGCGATGGAGACATTCTTCCGTGCCACGCACATCATAGCCTTTTAAAATTTCATCAACAATCCCGTTGCGAATTTTCAACCCCTGGCGCCGTCGTTCAAGCAAGCCTTCAAATTTTTCTGAAACGATCATGCGCGATGCCAATTCCATTAATAACGCAGATGGAGATAATTGAATCGCATATAAGGCGTTGCGCAAATTCTTAAAATATTTTTTAGGAGCCTTAATATAGGCTAAACGTAAAGCTGGAATCAGCGTTTTGGATAAACTGGCAAGAAAGATGGTTTGTTCCGGAGCCATATTGGCAATAGACTGATGAATGTGTGGAGAAAGCAGACAGTTAATGCCATCTTCTATTACCAGAAGATCCAGATCTCTGGCCAGGCGTGCAATCATTTTTCGGCAGGATAGTGGCATACTATGGGTCGTTGGATTCTGATAATCCGGCATGACATACAGACCGGTGATACCTTCATTGTGGTAGGCGTACTGAATTGCTTCAGCCGTAAATTCATTATTTTCCTGCCGAATAGGAACGAGATGAATGCCAATAAGCTTGGCAGCACTTTTTAGCCCTGGATACACAGTAGGTGCTGTACCAATACGATCACCAGGCCTGAAAAGCCCCGCTAGTACAGCATACGTTGCATTTTGGCCGCCGCTGGCGAAAAGGACATGATCAGCATCAGTATGGCATCCTGCCCGATCAAGTAATTTCACGGCCGCCTCTTTATGAAACAACATAGCAGAGTGATTATATTGCAACAGTCGTCCAAAATCATCTTCTTGTATCATTTTCTCCAAGAGCGTCACGACTTCATCCTTGAGGAAGTTTCCGGTGTAAGAGAACCCATATCTATCAGATAAGGCTTTTTTTTTGCAGGTGTATCGAAAATATTAGTCACCACATCGTACGCTACATACGTGCCACTTCCAATAGTACTAGTAAGCAGGCCTTTATTGGAGCAGAGTTTAAAAGCTCGTACTACTGTACTGACATTAATATCTAAAAAATCAGCTAATTCACGTTGTGGCGGCAGTTTAGTTCCTGGCAGCAAAACACCAGTAGCAATATCATTTTCAAGTTGTCTGGCTAACGAAATATACAATGGTTGATTGGTGCGGTTCAGTTGAGGCTTCCAGGACATATAATGGTTATCAAACGAATTAATGGACATAGGTATCGGTCCCCTTTCTGTCTGTTTTTTAACGTAAATAGTGAGTAAAGTAAATCCATTTACATTATATACGCGTAATTGTTTTACATACAATTTTATAATTGAATGCAGTATATATTCATGATATCATGAAAAAATATAAAGAAAATATCCATAAAAAGAGAGGAAGAAAAGAGTATGGGTAAAAAAATTGTAGTTATCACATCCAGTTTTCGTAAAGATGGCAATAGTACCGCTCTTGCTGAAGCATTCATTGAAGAGGCTCAAAAAAAAGGTCACTCTGTCAAACGCTTCGATGCTGCCTATCTAAATATCGGTCCTTGTCATGGATGCGATACCTGCTTCAAGACGGGTAAAGCCTGCACCTTTGACGATGATTTCAATACGGTAGCACCTTATATTGAAGAAGCAGATGCTGTCATCCTCGCGACACCGACCTATTGGTTTTCCATACCTGGCAAAGTTAAATGCCTGATTGATAAACTCTATAGCTTCTGTGTTGGCAAAAAAGAAGCCATTGCCGGTAAAAAAGCTGGCCTGCTCTGCACTTGCCGGTCTCAGAGCACAAGCGACATGGAAGGTATCATCATGCCATACCATAAGGCCATTGACTATCTCGGATGGGAAAACATAGGCGAAATCCTTATTTCCTCTATGGATAAACCTGGCGAACTACAGCAAACTGCCGGACCTGAACAAGCTCGAGCTCTGGCTGACCAACTGTAAGGATGTACACACTACACCTTTGATCCTAAAAGATGGAGCTTTTTTAATGCTTAGTTTTGAGGTTATTGTATTGATTCGTTCAGACTGCGCCAAAAAGGGAATGTGAAATAACAATCCCCAGAAATACGAGTAGGAGGGATTTCTAAATAGAGATCCCGACCTCTCACACCACCGTGCGTACCGTTCGAAGCGCGGCGGTTTCCTCGTTTTCACAAACTTATTTGTAATAGCTCGTCATGGTTATATAACCAGGGCGGGCTATTTCTTCGTTCGTAAGGAATGAGCTCAGCATAAGCGCCACTCTCCATAGTCCTTTTCGGCAACTTGCCAGTTCATGCACTTTCCATTCTGGAATTGCGTATTGGCGCATCATGCAGTACCTTGTTCGCACCTTCTTCCATTGTTTCCAGTAGATTGCCCGGATTTTCCGCCGTATCCATGTATCCACTTCCATGAGCAGCTGTTTCATGTCTATCAGCTTGAAATCATTGACCATCCGTGGATGAACTGTTTCAGCCTGATGGGCCTTACCGCATTCGGAGTTAGTTTGTTGCGGTCTAAAATGGCCCTCACCTTCTCCTTCATCTTTGCTGCGGATTTTGCATGCACACGAAAACGAAGTTTCCCTTTCCTCCTGTAGAATCCATATCCCAGGTATTTTACCCGGCTAATGTATGGAGCCGGCGTCTTTTCCCGATTCACTTTGAGGAACCGTTTCCTTTCTATGTATCGTGTTATGCTTTCCAAGGTCCTCTCTGCACTTCTCCTGCTTTTGCACAGTATCATGCATTCGTCGGCGTAACGGACAAATTTATGTTCTCGCCGTTCCAGTTCCTCGTCCAGTTCATTAAGCATCACGTTGCTTAATAGTGGCTTAAGGGGCCTCCCTGTACAGCGCCTGTTTCGCTTCTCTCAAATATCCCGTGGTTCATGATTCCTGCATTCAGGTATTTGTGTATCAGTGAGATGACAGCTCCGTCCTTGATGCTTCTTGACAGGACTTCTACCAATTTACTCTGGTAGACATTGCCGAAGAATTTCTCCAAATCCATGTCCACCACATAGACATATCCTGCATCTGCATAGGCCTTACACTGTTTCAGGCGTCATGCGCTTTGCGTCCCGGCCGGAAGCCGAAACTGCTGTCTGAGAACTGCGGTTCATATACCGGCGTCAGCTCTTGCGTAATCGCCTGCTGTATCAGCCGGTCCACAACCGTCGGGATTCCCAATTTACGGAATTTTCCTTTTTCTTCTTTGAGTATTTCTACCCGTCGGACGGGTTTGAATTTATACTTCCCATCCCGTATCTGCTGTAAGAGTTCCAGTCGGTGCTCTCCAAGGTACGGTAGAAGTTCATCTACACTCATCTTGTCGACACCGCCTGATCCTTTGTTGGCCTTTACCCTGTGATACGCGGCATTCAGGTTGTCTCGCCTCAGGACTTGCCCCAACAAAGTGTCCGCTCACAAGTTTGCAATGATGTCGTTGTGTTCGGCACTCCTCACAGGGATAGGCGTTCCCGCATATCCTTGCCGCTTGGCAGCTGCTTTTCGCGGGCAACCTTCTCTATGAAGTTTTCTGCTTTTAATGACCTATTTGACTCCCTTCACTAACTGATATTTCCTAAGATTCGGCCCTTCCTGGACGGTCTATAGCCCGTCCAGTACGATGGCTCTGCTGACTTCCTCACGATAAATCTTGTTTGGGCCACAGCTGCCATTTTCATGGCTCCGGCCCTATCCGTGAGGCCTCCCCGCGTAAGAACACACTCTTTCTCTCCACCCACCTGCCGCATCTACCCTTGGGGATTCCGAGTCATTATGGGACTTCAGTCTGTTTTACTCCCTTATCCATCCCGAATTGGCCTTATGCGGTTTCTGTTCGTCAGGTCAGAGATTTGCCTGCACCTTCCTTCAGATTCCACCTCACGGTGTCGCTTTTGGTGTTCGGCTATGACTTACTCGAACAGTCTAAGGACTTGCATCCTTAAGAGTGCCCCTATGCCGGGCGCACAAAAACACCGCATGGATTGATTCATCCATGCGGTGCCGCCTGAGCCCAAAGCAGGCTTATTTTCAATTGGTGGAGATGAGGGGAGTCGAACCCCTGTCCGAAAGCATTGCCATGCAACTTTCTCCGAGCGCATCCAACATACTTTATTTCGGGGCATCATCGCCTATTGGCGGGCTAATCAGTCCCTATCTCGATGGATTTCCCACGCGACCTCCGAGAATTGGCCCTGTGGTATCCTGCAAGTGTCGTTCACTTTCCTTCAGCAGGAATGAAGAAAAGGAACGTTAGCAATTAAGCTGCTAAAGCGTAAGAATCTTCTGCGTTTATAACGCGTTTCCACCGTTTTATGGTTGATGGAATCCCAGCTCGCTTATCACACAACATCTACCCCCGTCGAAACCAGTACATCCCCAGGGTTTATATGAACTTCATCATAGCACATCCATCGCCAAAAAGCAATGAAAGTAAAATGAGTTACACTGAGCCGAGAATGACTGCATGATTATCAGAAATCTTTTCATTAATATTAATAATTTTCATGATTTTTATTTATTTTCTTCATTTATTGTATAAAATAGCGTTATGTCTTTTCCTATTATAGCTGTAGGAATATAATAGACTTACTTATTTTTAAGGAGCGTGTTATGATGAGCACAAAAACAAAAACAGCACCCCTCAGCAGTTACCGGGATCCGATCATTCTAATTACAGGATGCGTGATTGGGGCTATATTGGGCCTTGTTTTTGGGGACAAGGTCTCTTTTCTCAAACCGATTGGACAGATTTTCCTCAATCTCCTCTTCTGCCTGATTGTTCCCCTTATTTTCTTTTCCATTGCGGGCTCCATTGCTAATACGAAGGATACGGGCAAGGTCGGCAAGATGATTGGACTAACGCTCCTTATTTTTGTAACGACGGCCATCCTTTCTGCCATCTTGATCCTTGTCGTGACCCATTTTACAGGGGTTCCGACAAATTTTACGGCCGTGACCAAAAATGCAGCGGCAGCAAAGCCCATCAGCGTCAGTGACCAGATTGTCGGGACCCTCACGGTCGGCGACCTGCCGCTTCTCATTTCCCGCTACCACGTCCTGCCCCTCATCATCATGACCATATTCTTTGGCATCTGCGTCTCCCTCTTGGCGACGAAGCAAAGCCGATTATCGACTGGATGAACGCCATGACCAAGGTCTGCTATAAAATGGTGGCTATCTCATGAAGCTTGCGCCCCTTGGCCTTGGTGCCTACTTTGCGGACCTCACCGGAACCTATGGTATTGAGCTCCTAAAAACCTATGGCAATGCCATGCTCGTCTTTTATTCCGTCGTTTTCCTTTATTTTTTCCTTTTCCTTGGTTTTTATGCTTTCCTAGCCGCAGGTCCCTGGGGCGTACGGAATTTCTTTAAGGTCATTCTCGCTCCGGCCCTGACGGCCCTTGGGACACGTTCGTCAGCAGCAACGATTCCGCTTCAGATGGAAGCCTGTGATAAACTGGGCGTACCGCGTGACATCTCAAGTGTTGTCATTGCCATGGGCGCAACTTGCCATATGGATGGAGCCTGCATCGCCATGGTCTATGCCGAAGTGCTGGCAACGACGATGTTTGGGGTTCCCCTCGAAGGCTTTGCCTTCCTTCTTGCCATTTTTGTAGGTGTAACCTCTTCTGTTGCAACAAGCAGTGTTCCAGGCGGCGGAGCGGCCGGCGAAACCATGATTGTTTCTGTTTTCAGCCTTCCCGAAGCGGCTTTTCCCATCCTGCTCATGATTGTGGAACTCTTTGATCCAGGCTGCACACTTCTCAATTCCTGCGGCGACACCGTCGTTTCCATGCTCATTACGCGCATTTTCCACGGGAAAGACTGGTATAAACAAAACTTGAACCCAAATCAGGAGGCCATAGAATGAAAATCAATGCCCAATATGTCCTGCAGGAACCGCCTTACGGAGATGCCACTCAGCCAGATTCACAGGACTTCATCCTTGAGGTTGCAGGCGACCGCCTGTTAGGCGAAGCGTACCTTCAGCGGCCTTTATGATGCGCCCCATCCAGCCGTTATTGTCTGCCACGGCATTCCCGGCACCAATAACAACGACGACCTATGCCAAAGCCTGCGCCGAATGGGCTGCGTCGTCATCAGGCTCTATCACCGTGGAGCCTGGGGCAGTGCCGGCACCTACTCGTTTTCTCACTGTCTAGAAGATACGGAAGCGGTCCTTTCCTATCTTGCCACAGGCGGCACGGACCGCTATGCCATTGACCCATTGCGTGTCTTTCTCCTTGGACACTCCAACGGGGGCAACACGGTTATCAACGTTGCAAAGCGCCATCCAGAACTGCGCGGCGTCATCGCCTACTGCCCCTTTGATCACAAGGGGGCGGAAACCCTTCTCGGAAAAGAAGGCCTTGCCTCCATGCTCACAGAAGCGGCCACAGTCCTTCATATCGAAAGCCCCGAAGCGTTAGTCAATGACAGTGAAACGCACCGCGACGAATGGGCTTCCCTCTTGCTGCCTACCTTTGAAGGATCAGAACATCCTTATCATCGGCGGTGAAAAAGATACGACAGCCCCACCCAATACATGATCGATCCCTTCTGGAACCTTCTTACAGACCAGCAGTCTCAGGCTATTCACCAGCGTGTCGACCTTCTGGGCAACCATTCTCTTGATACGTGCCGACTGAAACTGATTGAAACGGTGGGGACGTTTATTGAAAGCCTTTCATAAGGTAAGTCAAGGAGCCTTTCCTTTCAAGGAAAGGCTCTTTTCTGGTTTGCTATGATATAATTGATGAAAAATAAGAAATCGATTCGATTGTTTCTATGGAGGGCTTATGGATTTTCGAGAACTGCAATACGTTGTCACGGTAGCGGACTGCCGGAACATCACCCAAGCATCCAAAGAACTTTTCATTTCCCAGCCATCCCTGAGCCATGCCTTGGCCCAAATTGAAAAGGAAGTGGGTGCCAAACTTTTTGACCGCTCCCATCAGCCGTTAACACTCACGGATGCAGGGCGGATCTACGTTAAGACGGCACGCCTCATTCTTCGCGAAAAAACGGATATGAAAAATCGCATCGCTGATCTCAAGATAGGAAGTTCCGGCGATATCATTGTCGGTATCCCATCGGCCGGGCCGGTTATATGTTTCGCCCTGTTCTGGGGCGCCTGCGTGAAAAGTACCCGGCTCCCAGCTCTTTTTTAAAGAAGGCGGCACGAGTGACCTCTTGGAGCTTCTACAAATGGGAAAGGTCTCCTTTATCATCGTCCCCTATTTTGATGACGAACTGCCTGTAGGAATCCACAAGGAACATATCTACGACGAAGAGATTCCTCTCATTGCCGCACCGGACTTTTTCAGCGATGCAGATTTTTGGGACAAAGGAGCGCGCCGCATTAACTTCAATAAGATTGCTAAAAAGCCCTTTATTGCCGTTAAAAAAAGACACTTCATCCGCACCATTGTGGACCGCGTCTTCCAAAAAGAAGGCATCATTCCCAATATTCTCACGGAAGTTGACAGCAGCTACGATGCCGTCCAGCTTGCAGCCTGCGGGATGGGCTACACCATTGTGCCCCAGCGCACGGTCATCATCCTCGGGGACAAACAAAATGGGACAAGTTTTTCCTACAGTGACCATCCACCGTCTTTCCCATCCAAGCCCTTTATAAAAAAGGAACGTATCTTAATAAAGCAGAGAAATATTTGATTGAGCTGTTAAAGAAAGAGTTTGATGGGAAGGGAAAATAGCGGTCGAGCTGTCTCGAGCCTTCGGCTCTGGCTGTCTCGCGGCCATGTCCGCAGCTGTCAAGCGAAAAGAATACAAGGCTAAGGCTGCTCCGGAAGCTGGCTAAGGATATGGAAAAGCCCTAACGCCGGCGCCAAACCGTGTCCCTGCGGGAATGGGCGCCGAATTACATTTGCCCTTAACCATGTCCCTGCGTCCTTCCACTTTGCTCCAAAACGGGCTTGGGACTCGGGCGAGTATGCCTCGCTAACGCGAGTGAGGTAACGTCACTGCGCGTCCTCATCCTCCATCAAAACGGATAAAATTCAGAGGTAACATGTGTTTGGAAATTTCCCCGTTTCGGTTCCCCGCTTTGGCAAGGCGAAAGATCCGACGGTGACGGTTCGATGCTGGTGCATCGAACCTAAAGAATAAATAAAAAAGAAGGCCTTACCCCGAATCAAGACACCAATTCGGAATAAGACTTTTTGTTTTGAGCACTAGCTGAAGTCAGATTCTCATTCATTACTGAGTTTAGAAATGAATGTAATCTTCACAGAGACTCGCCTTATGGTCTTTTGTCTTAGAAACGGCGAATGCCGTTCCACCTGATCAAGACGATTTTAAAAAGGTTCGTCATACTTTTCCTTCCTGTCTTTTTTCCATTGACCTTTTTCGAATATGGCTCCAGATTGGCCCAGATGCTGAAAAAACACAAAGCAGCCAGACGACGTCGTACATTGATTGTCCGTACTTCTGGGAAGCCTGCCGTGTTTGACGACGCAGATGGACCGAGATGGACTGTAAGTGAATGAAGTTTCCTACATCATCCGAAAAAAATCCAAATTGCCATCTCATAAATCTTGAACAAGGCAACGAAGTCACCTCGTGCAGAAAATCGGAGTAATTTTTGCTCCGAGTAAAGATGAAAAAGGGGGCGGTTGTCTCCTTGCGAGCGGGAGCAAGGAATATTTTTGATAGTTCAAAACCGCTACTGGCAAGATTCCGTCGCGGCGATTCAGCCTCGCACGTGCGCGTTGAGTTGATTACTGTGAATAAGCGTCTCTCAGTAGTACAGTATTAGGGAGCTCCCATCTTCACGCGGTTGTATCCTGCCATTTTCGCAATTTTGATGATTAAACCGGCAGACGCCCCCCTTAGCGTGGCAGCCTGACAGCCTTTATCCTATCCCCCAACGTGAGACGGTCGGTCCATTGTGCGATAGGTCATAAGCCTCTTGCCTCAGAATAATCTTTTCTAAAGCAAGGGGCTCACGTCCTACATCAAATCAGCCCGACTATTGGGTCGTCCCCTATTTTTCTCGAATCAGGTAGCTCGCCAAACTCGCCACTAGGCAAAGTATAATGTCAATCAGCCAAATGAGCGTGTAATTGCCAAAAAGCTGATAGGAAAGGCCACCCAAATAAGCACTTAGGAACCCACCGATCTGATGGGCAAAAAAGAGCAAGCCCATGAGGGTTGCCACTTGATGAAGCGGAAAATGGCCGCTCAAGATGCCCGATGTGGGCGATACCGTGGCATCTCCGGTAAGGCCAAGACCCGTTGCAAAAAGGATGGCCGTTGTCATCGTTTTGGGCAGGACAAAAAGGTAGAATAGCACCCACAGGGCACGGAATCCATAGTAGAAGGAAAGGAGCCCACCTTTTCTCAGACGGGAACTGGCATACCCAGATAGCAGGGCGCCCGCAATGGTCGCAATGCCATAAAATGAAAAGGCCCAGCTTGCTTCCATCTTAGGAATCCCATAGGAGACGAATTGGGAAAAGAGATGAGATTCAATGATGACCATGTGGAACCCACACGTTGAAAACCCGGCGAGGAGGAGCTGGTACGTCCGTTCCCCCAAGGCCGACTGGATTTCCCCAAGGCCCAGTCGGGGAACATCCGTCCCGCCCTTTATCGTACTGTCCTTTTTGGTCAGATAGCGGATACAAGGAATGAGGAGCACCATAATAAGAGCAAGTCGGGGCATGGTCGACGGTACGCCGCCGTGTTGGAGAGAAAAGTTAAGGAGCGGGGCCAGAAAGAAATTGACCATACCGGCTGATGCGTTAAGGAGTCCCGCAAGAAAAAGAGAGCGCTCCTGTCCGACAAAAGAGATGGCAGACGACAGGACAAGGCCAAACGCAATGGCTCCCGTTCCAAGCCCCATGAGGACGCCGAGGGTCACGATGAGCATCCCATAGCTGGTACATAGTTTGATACCGAGGACGGAAAGGACCATGAAAAAAACACCTGACGTCAGACGAATCGATTGGACCATCGTGCCGCTAAGAGCCCAAATAAAGGCTGGGACGCGCCAAAGACAATCTGCATGACGGCAATGGAAAAACTGACCTCTTCATAGGAAAGGCCTGTCATATCCGCAATGGGTTCTAGCAGAATGCCAATACTTGCCCGTAGCCCTGCCCCCAGGCCATAGATGAGGACAGGCAATAAGTCCTAAAAAGAGGGCACTGCGCAAAGAAGTGTTTCCTTGTTTCATTTATTTTACCTCCAAGGGAAAGACCAGTTCCCCAATGGAATAAAGAGCGGCTTTACCGGCAAGTTCCACCCGGCTGCCCCTTATTTTGGTATAAAGGACGCCGGTCCGTTCCGATGCCTGAAAGGCCTTGATGTCATCCTTTCCTAAAATGGCGGACCAAAGAGGAACGAGATGACAGTGCCCGGACCCACAGACCGGATCTTCTGGCACACTGAGTTTGGCGCAAAACTACGGCTTACACAGTCATAGTCCTTCCCGCGGGCCGTAATGTGAAGGAGCAATCCGTTTAGGTCAAGGGCTTGCTGTTGATTGATTTTTGCGTTCCTGACCGCGACTTCATCTGAAAGGATACAGACAAGGTCCCGTCCCATATAGGCACGTTCTGGACGCACACCGATGGCATCTGCCATGGCATCTGTGACAGGGACAGGCATGAGGGAATAGCTAGGAAAATCCATACAAATGAGATCCCCGTCGCGGCGCACAGTGAGGGTCCGCCCAAAGTCTTAAAGCAAATTTTCTCCGCGTCCTTCTGATAAAAATGGAATATGACATAGGCCGCAGCAAGGGTGGCATGACCGCAGAGGTCGATTTCCCCGCCTGGCGTAAACCAGCGCAGATGGTATGCGCCTCCTTCCTGTACGGCAAAAGCCGTTTCGGAAACCGGTTTTCCATGGCAATTTTCATCATGATGCCCTCTGGAATCCACGCATCCAAGATACAGACAGCAGCAGGATTTCCTTTAAAGACGGTATCCGTAAAGGCATCGACAATATATTGTTTCATTGTAACGTCCTCCGTTTCTAAAGGAGGATATCACGGTGACGAGAATTAGTAAAACGACTTTATCTAATGTTTAAATTAGAAATAGTGATGTATAATAAAGACAGCAAAATGAAAGGTGGTGCCTTTAATGCAGCGTTTCAAAGCCCTTCGGACCGTCCTGCGGCTAGGGAGTTTTACAAAAGCCGCCCACGCATTGGGCTATACCCAATCCTCCATCAGTCAAATGATGGCCTCTCTTGAAGAGGAACTGTCCTTTAAGCTCCTGATCCGTTCCAGAAATGGCATTACCCTTACCCAAGAAGGGCAGCAACTCTACCCCTTTTTGGAACAGGTCCTCCATAGTTACGAAGCCATGGAAGAAAAGGCCCGTGAAATCAGGGGACTTGAAACGGGAGTGATTCGTGTAGGGACCATCTCAAGTATCACCTGCCGCTGGATGCCGCCTCTCATCAAAGGATTCAAAGCCCGCTACCCCAATGTGAAGTTTACCTTTCAGCAAGGCGATTACAGGCTCATTCCCGAATGGATCGAGTTGGGCATCATCGACTTTGGCTTTGTCTCCCCTGACTCCTGTCCCCACTTAATGACCATTCCCGTTAAGGACGGAGAACTTCTAGCGGTGCTCCCCCGTCGCCACCGCTGGGCAAAGGAAAAGCGATTCCCTTGGAGGGCCTCCTTTCGGACCCCTTTATCCTTCTTGAAGAAGGAAACTACAGTGAACCAATGGAAGCCTTTCAAAAAAAGGGAATCAAACCCCATGTCGCCTACAGACTCCACGATGATTACGCCATCATGACCATGGTCGAAGCCGGTCTTGGTGTCAGCATCCTCGCAAAACTCATGACGGACCGAAATCCCTATGATATCGTAACTGTTCCCATAGACCCGCCCCTTTATCGACATCTTGCCATTTGTTATAAAGACTGGGATCTTTTGCCGCTGGCAAGTAAGCATTTCATCACCTATATCAAGGAGAAGGCGGATGAGTTGCCATAAGGACGTAAGACAGTCGTGCCATATACTGGGCTTACGGGCTTGATTCCAGGATTCAAGGACTCCATTTCAAGCCTCTGCCCTAAAGAAAAGCCAAAGACCCTAACCAAACCAGTCTCCTGGGTTCGGTTAAGGTCTTTTGATGATGGTGGCGCAACGATGGATGACCGCTTACTTTTTGCAAAAATAGCCATAACCGCAATAAGTGCAGGCGTCCGTTTTCACGGCAAAGTCTTCTTCTTCGCCAAGGGTTTGGAGTTTTGTAAGGAGCGCTTTAAGTTCTGCCGCTTCCCTGTCCCGGTCAGTAAGTTCCCAGGTCGAGAGATTGCGCAGAAAATGGAGCGAGGCCTGACTCACTTTCATGTGATAAAGGGCTTCGGCGGCAAGGCTATAGATGGCAAGCTGCCGCGAATAAGCTTTTCGTTCCATGCCATCAAGGGGCGGATGACCGCTCTTATAGTCGATGATTTCAAGCGTTCCATCTGGCAGATGGACGACTTTATCGATGCTGCCTTCAAAGTAGACCGACGCATTCCCTACAGTCATGAGAGGCAGTTCAAAATCGACTTCTGCATCTTGGGGAAAGTCCCCATAAGCAGCATAAAGGGGCGACGCAAGGTAGGCATCGATGCTAGGGGCCCCTTCTTTCGGAGAACGTTCTTTTCCCCATCGCTGTATGATTCTTCAAGAAGTGCCAGTTCCTTTGCTTTTTCAGCCGGTGCCGTGCGGCAAAGTTCCAAGACTTTATGGATGTAGGTCCCCAGCGTTGCCGGCGGAATGCGGACACTCCCCGTCCTACACATCGGGATCAAGGCTCGGCATATGGCTCCGATACTGATAGAAGTAGCGGCGCGGGCAAAGGTCATAAGTCCCAAGGGCCGTGGCGCTAAGGATCACTTTCTGTGGAAATTCCACAGCTTTCAATTTTTCGAAGGCGCCGGCTTCAAGTTCAAGGGGCGGTGCTTCCTGGATACTAAAGGAAAGGGGTAAGGCAAGGATTTCCGACGCTTTCAGTTCCACCCATTCGACAAGGTCTTTTCCCTCACCATCATGGAAAATACGGCGCAGGCTTTCATACCAATTTTCCCGGCTCTTGACACGTCCTTTAGCCCGTTTTTCCCGTCTGACAGATTCCTTTTCTTCACTCACAGCAGCCGACAGGAAAAGATATTTTTCAGCCCGCGTCATAGCAACATAAAGCTGGCGTTTCTTTTCTTCCCACTCGAGGGCGCGATTGTCCTCGCTCAATTCTTCATAAAGGGCGGTCTTTTGCGGTCCTTCATCACCAGGAATCATAATGCCAAGACCAGCGCCGGGAAGATACTGAAGGCCGAGCCTGTCAGGAGGCGATTTATACTGTTGATCCGGTAAAAAAACAGCGGGAAATTCCAACCCTTTGGACTTGTGGATGGTCATGATCTGCACGCTTTTGGCGTCCGGTTCCAAGGCAGCGCCGCTTTCCCGAGCCTGCATCCTGCGCATCAGGTTCAATCTGTCCAAAAAGTCTTCGCTGCCGCCCCCTTCCTGCATGGCAAAGGAAGCAGCCATGGAACGCAGTTTCCACACGTTTGCCATCTTTTCTCGTCCATGAGGCATAGCAAGAAGGAGACTTTCCACATGGAGCGTCTCCATGATGGCATCAAAAAGTTCTGGCAAAGAACCCAAGCGGCTCACGTGCATGAGGACCGTGAGTTTCTTCCAAAGACTGACATGGCTCGGTTCAATAGATTGGGACAGGCTCTCCCACAGGTTCTTTTGGGGATACATGCGCAAAAGGCCAAGGATTTCTTGATCCGTGAGACCGCCGTACGGAGACCGAAGGACGCCGGCCATGGCCCAATCCACATCAGGCGAAAGAACGGCGGTCATGATGGTGATGATGTCAATGACTTCCTGCTGTTCATAAAAGCCCTTCCCATCCGTCATGGTATAGGGAATATGGGCCTCTGCAAGAGCTGCGGCATAAGGCTCAGCAAGCCGGATGGCCGGTACGAGAATGGCAATGTCCCCATACCCCAGTTCCTCATGACTTTTTACGATAGCATCAATCTTTTGTGCCACCCACTGAGCTTCGGCCCGCTGTGCGTCGGCAAATGTGCCGTCTTCTTGGTCAATGATGGCAAGAATGGGTTTTTGCGTCGCTTTCTGATGGGGCACAAGGTCCTGGGCCATGACCGCCTTTTGGGGTCCGTCCCAAGAGGTCACGGAAGAGACAGTTGCAGGACTCGATGATTTCTGGGGCAGAGCGGAAATTATCGGCCATGACAATGTCCGTTCCGCCAGAATGTATGATGTCATCACGGACAACACGGAAGACCGTGACATCGGCACCGCGGAATCGGTAGATGGACTGCTTGGCATCACCGACGATAAAAAGGTTCTTCCCCCGCAGCTCACTAGCTGTCGCCCCAGAAAGCAGGTAAACCAGTTCTTTTTGCTGCTCATTCGTATCCTGGAACTCGTCGACCATGATGTAGTCAAAACGATGCTGGTAGGCCCGGCAGATTCGGGATAATTCCGCAAAAGAGAGACCGCCCGTCCTGCAAGGAAAGAGAAACTAAAAATTTCCTGACGCAGGGATTCTTCTTCGAGACGGTCCGCAAGGCGGTGCAGCAGGCCATTCCACGCTTTGGCATAAGGAATGGCCACTTCATTGCGTGCGTAACCTTGAAGTTTGATTAAGGCCTCTTTCCACTCCTTGATGAGAGGGGCCGCTTTTCCTGCTGCGCGGATAAGGTTCATAAAGGGAAGAACAGTTTCAAGATCATCTGCAACAAGGGCTTCATGGTAGATTGCCCGTGCATTTTCAAGCTCCAAGAGGGCGTCTTTCGTCTTTGAAGGTTTTAGGTCTGCCCCAGAGGCGAGCATGGCAAGGAAGGTTTCTTCCGCCGGATCTTTGCTTCTTCCCAATCCTCTTGACGTACCACATAAGGGGAAGAAAGATCCCCCAAAGCCATGAGGTCCGGCAGGATTTCAAGAAGACCATAAAGCATGCTGCCAAGCCTCCCCGGGTGATAAAGGCCCAATAAAAGCTCCAGATCCTCATCTTCTTTTTTGAGCAGATCCCGCAGGAAGGCATCGATAACGGAAGCTTGGAATTCCTTTACTTCATATTCTTCCTTCACCGTAAACTGAGGATCCATCCCTGCTTCAACAGGATGATCGCGCAGAATCTGGGAGCAGAAGCCATCGATGGTCGTAATGGGCGCGCCATCAAGGTGGCGCAACTGTTCTTCGAAATGGGCCCGCAGTTCACCGCTCGTCTTCCCCACTTCTTCCAAGAGGGACTTACGGATGCGTTCCCGCATTTCCCGAGCCGCTTTGCGGGTAAAGGTAATGGCAAGGATCCTGTTGGCGCTTTTGTCCGGATCTTTCAAGATGGTCAGGAAACGCTCGACAAGGACCCGCGTTTTCCCAGATCCCGCACCGGCTGAGACGGAGACATTCCGGTCCAATGTGGTAATGGCAAGGGTTTGTTCTTTAGTGAAATCAGCCATTTGCATCCTCCTCAGCGCTCATCATTTCGTGGGTTTGGTTGTCCTTGATGCGGCAAATGTCACGGGCGGGGCAGTAATCCGGGCATTTTCCGTTGTACGGCTCTGCGGCAAAGTCCCCACTTCTCATGCGCCGAACAGCCGCAGCGATAACGTTTTCGGAAATCTTGAGAACGTCCTCCATATCCTTTCCTCGTACGCTCTTTGGTGCCTCTTTAGCCGCTTTGCCAACGCTCGACCACATGCCGCCCACGCGGCGTCCCGTTCGGATATCTCCATAAATAGCGCCAAAAATCTGTTGGTCAATAAGACCCAGATTGCGTTCGAGGACCTTGATGTAAAGGGGCAGCTGGACGGCTTTTCCTTCATCCATACGAGCCGTGGTCGGCCGTCCGCCCGTTTTGTAGTCCATGATGAGGTAGCCTGATTCACTTCGGTCAATGCGGTCAATCTGGCCGGAAAGATAGACTTTCTTTCCATCCACCGTAAGGTCATAAGGAGCCAAGCCGCGCCTTTTCGGCCGAAGGCCTTTTCTACGGCACAAACCGTGACTCCAGTAGGGCTCTTTTCCTCATAGTCCACTTCCATGCGGAGCCAGCGCTTCAGCCATTCTTCATAGCTTTTTCGAATGTGGTCCGAGTAGCGGGACCGGGGAATATCCCCGTTCCGTTCCATTTCGGTATAAGCAGCTTGGTACGCCTCACTAAGTTCCTGCCACAGCATTTCCAGTTCCTTTGTAAAGAGCGCTTCCCCCAAGTGACGCCCCATGAAGCGGGAAAGGGTCAGATGGATCAGGTTTCCCACAACGTCCGGTGTAGGAAATGCCGTCTTTGCTTCTTTTACGTCAAGCTTCCACACATGAGTAAATAAGTACATAAAGGGACACGTGAGAAAACCGTCAAGCTGGGATGCGGAAAGATGGAGCGTTTCTTCCTGCGGTCCCAAATAGCCATTATAAAGGCTCTTTGGAGCAAACCGATTCTTTTCGTCCTGGGCCCGCAGCAAAATTTTCGCGTCCACATGGTCTGCCAGATAGGTGGCTTCCTTTTCGCCCAGATTTTCCGCTTCCATGAGATAGCGTACCATTTGGGGCTCGCTGTAACAGTCATGGACATCTGAATGATACGTCACAAATGGCAGGGCGTGAGGCGTGAAAAAGTGCCGCAGCCGTTCAATATAATAGCTTGCGCCGCCCTCATCGTCAGCAAACCAGGAAAGATGAACTTCCTTTTCGGCAAGGCTGACAGCCGAAGCAAAGAAAAAGCGATCCCGGGCAAGGCGCCGTGCGGACGTACCCAAGGGGATATCAAGAGCAGCAAGTTCTGTCCGTTCTTCATCGCTGTAGAGCCAGCTTTCCCGGGAAATAGCCGGAAAGAGCCCATCCCTCACGCCCAGGATATAGACATAAGGATAAGGAACGCCTTGAATATCGGAGGCTTCCATGACACGGATACCTTCTTCATGACTCGGCGTCAGCGTAATAGTCGTGCCAATGAGGGCCTCCTTCCAATAAGAAAAGATGTCCCCCAATCCGACGGAGAGGTCCTTGCTGCCGACAGCTTCAAAAAGGGCTTCGAGACGGTCAAAAAAGGCCCTGACGAAGTCTTCGGACTGAGCCATGATCTTCACTTCCGAAAGGGTCACTTTTCCCTCCTGATGGAGCCTGCCAAAGGTCCGCACAAGGTCCCATTCCGTGAGCCTTTCGTCAAGATAATCCCGCCACTGCGTACAGGTCTTTGGCGTCTGGAGCGCTTCAAAAAGAGGCTTCAGGTCCGAAACACCGGAAAGATGGGAAATGCGTTCCAAAAGGAACCCTGGCGTCTCGATATAGCTTTCCTCGACAAGGTGACCTACGGCTATCCGGTCCACATGGAAAAGTTCCTGCATGAGCGTTGTCTTCATAAGGGCTAGAAGGGGCATCGTATCATCCTTCGTTAGCGCTGCTTCCCAGAGTTTTGTAAGGAACAGGGGCAAAGGCTGACCGGCAAGGTCCGTCACATCTGCAAGGGTCGACAAGAGACCGTATTCTTCCATGTACCGGCCAAGACCCTGATAGTCATTGAGATTCCGTACAAGAAGGAGAATTTCATGGGGCGCCACGCCGCTTTTGAGCTTTTTTCTTGACGTCTGTAAGGACCATCTTGATTTCGCTGTCAACGCTGGACGCTTCACCAAGATAGATGTGCTGCGCAGCCACGGCATCGCCAGTTGCTTTGGGAAACGTTTCGGCAAAATAGGCAAGGTCCTCAGGACGGCTCACTTTTTTTGGTGCAATTATCTTTTCATACCCATCTCCCAAGAGATCTTCTTCGAGTTTTCGCGTTGCTTCCGATAAATCAGGTCGCGACTCATCATAAAAAAGGCCAAAAGAGATGGAAACCCGTTTTCCCAGGGCTTTTACAAGAGCCATCTGAAGACCTGTCAGTTCGTTGAACTCACTGAAATACAATTTTTCCCATGGGAGAATCGCCCCTGGATCTTGCAGCACGTCAAGGGCCGCGTCATAGAGACCATTCAGGTCGCAAAGATGGCGTTCATTCATGAGAGCTTCATAAGCAGAAAGGATGAGGGCAATTTCCTTATCCTTTTCCCCTCCCCGCTTTTCCTCACGGTTCCAGGAAAGGACGGCGTTCTTGAAATCTTCACCCGTCACATGACACGTTTCAAGTTCTGTCAATAGCTGGACGACACTGTCACAGAACCCCTTTTTATCGGCAAGGTCCTAAAATAAGGCAATAGTTCCTTTCCAACAAGATACTCGATGGCTTCTGATGCAATGCGGGCCTGCGTATCCCGGGAAATCAGCATCCGTTCATTTTCCCGTCCGTTTAAGCGCAGGATTTCCCGCGGCAGGGCATCGATGGTACTCGTCTTGACGACGCCATGGCGACGGACCAGGTTTCTAAAATACAGGTTTGGCACAAGAAAAAGGGCTTTTCCATAAGGGTACTGGACCGCTTCTTTCAGGAAATCTGGTCGCATGGTCTCCCCAAGGCCCGTGATCCATAAGGTTTTTTCCATGGTTCCTCCTTTGCCAAGATTCTTTTCTTTGGCTTCTTCTCCTATTATGACGGAAGCAGAACAAAAGTTCAATATAGTCCGTATCATAGGGTGAAAATTAACCCAGCAATCACCTTATCCATAAAACAAAGGACCTTTCCTCGCTAAAGGAAAAGTCCTCTATGCTGTCAGCTCCCCCGCTTTTCATCCGTGTCTTCCCCAAAGATCCTGACTTCCGGTTCAAGAAGGACGCCATACTGGCTCCTGACCTTATATTGAATGGTTTTAATGAGGCGCAGCACGTCTCGCGCGGTTGCTCCTCACGATTGATGACAAAGCCCGTATGCTTTTTGCTCACTTGAGCGCCGCCCATGACAAGGCCGGCAAGACCTGCCTGCCGGATAAGGGGACCTGTATAATAACCGGGCGGACGTTTGAAGGTGCTGCCCGCACTGGGGTACTCCAAGGGCTGCTTTTCCTTGCGGCGTTTCGTAAAGTCCGCCATTTCCGCTTCGATTTCACAGGATGCCTGAGCCCATAGCTCCATGACCGCTTCGACGATGACGCAGCCTGGATGATCCATGAAATAGGAATGACGGTAGCTGTAGGAAAGGTCCGTAGCCTTTGCGGTTTGAAAGTCCAGGTTTTCATCAAGGAAGGTCACTTCCTTGATGACATCGCTCATTTCCCCGCCATAGGCACCGGCATTCATGAGCACGGCACCGCCAAGGCTGCCGGGAATACCGATGGCAAACGTGAGGCCGCCCAGTCCATGGGCAGCCGCCAGTTGGGAAACCTGAGAAAGGGGCACGTCGCCGCCGGCGCGCAGTTCGTAACCAGTCACGAGCTGCGCGCCCCCTTCATCCAAATGAACAACAAGGCCTCGAATGCCGCCGTCACGGACGAGCATATTGGAGCCTTTCCCTAGGATAAGGTAAGGCACATCACAGTCCCGTGCCTTTTTCAAGAGGGCCTGGAGCGCTTTGGCTCCCGCACCGTCACAAATAGATCGGCCGGTCCGCCAATAGCAAAGGTCGTATGGTCCTTCATCGGTTCCCCGATGCTGAACGAATTAGGAAAATGCACCTTTACATACGCGCAAAGACCATCAAAGTCCATCATTCGACAGCTTCCTTGATGGTATCGCTGAAAGCCTTGGACAGGTCGCCCAGCATCATCTGGAAGCGGATGTAGTTTTGGATATATTCGCTGGCAACGGGATTTAGCTGCAGCACTTCATAAAGTTTCTGCATCTTTTGTACCTGAGCTTCGTCCGGTTTCTTTCCCTGATACTGGGCCAGTTCAATTTCTGACTTCTGCTTGAGGAAGTCCTTGTCCATGGATTCCGCGTCCTTATCGGCCGCGAGTTTCGGTTTGACCTCCTGCATCTTTTTGTATTCGTGGGAATCGCGGATGGCTTCGCACACCTGATTCATTTGATCATATACGTTCATGGGATTTCTCCTCCTTTTTTTGGTTATGCCTCCTATTCTAACATAGAAAAGATTGGAATGCCAATTTTCTGTGATTGTACAGAAACTCCCATGAGGAGCTAAAAAAACGCAGGCCTTCTTTGTAAAGAGAAGACCTGCTGCAATATGTATGATTATCCTTTGTATTCGTAGTGCCACCATTCCATGTCGCTGCCGTTAAATCCACTTTGCGTCATGGCATAATCGAGAAGGCCGCGCAAATAGCGCTGGAGATCCGTACCACCTGGAAAAGCCCGAAACTGAGCAGGTGACAGTTCATCAAAATCAGAGATCATCTTGATGGGGGTTCCCGTCTCAAGGTCATAGAGACTCACATCAAGGCTGCGCCCCGTATTATGGAATAACCTTCACTTAAAGGGGCAAAAGGCTGTCACGGGAAGGACCCAAGAGCAGCTTTGCCACAGCAAAATCTTCATAAGAACGGTAGCCTTCCCAGATAAGGAGCCCATACCCTTTAGAAGCCAGTATTTCTGCCGCCCGGCTCAAAGCTTGTGCGGCCTTACGGTTCAGTTCTGCCTTTTTGCTTGACACGATAGCTTCTCCAAATAGATTATTCGCCGTACTGTAGCGGAGGTCAAGTTTTGCCGTTGAAACAACATCGCTCACGCTTACAAGATCAAGCTTTTCTGCAGCTATTTTTGAAGGGACGGGAAAGGCCTTGGCTTTTTCCCTTGCCTGCGCCAAGGTCATGACCGGTTTGACGCGCCAAGGCCTGTCATTTTCGCCTCGCGTAAAAATTCGGCTGTAGGAATGATTGCCTATGCGCAGGCTGATTCCCAACCCTGATCCATTTCGGTCAAAACGGACGGGAGAGGACGTATCCGTATAGGGGCCCTTTTCCATCAGTGTATAGGCATCATAATGATTCTTTACCAAGGCAAAGCTGTTGCTTTTCGTAAAATCCCGATCATTTTTTTCAAGCTCATAAAGTAGTTCCAGTTCTCCTTGATGTTCCCGGACAAGGAGCACATCTCCGCCGCCGTGATAGTATCCAATCAAGGCCTCTTCATCAGGGGCCATCTCGTAGGGAGCTTCCTGAAAGGCTTCATCAGGCGGCTTGCCCGTATAGGTCATGGCAGGGTAGACATAACGGCCTGCAACAAGCTGGGATCCACCAGGGGACAGACGGACCGTACTGTCAGCTTTGACCGTAGGGCCTTCTTCCCGAAGGGTGTAGCTGTCCTTACGTTCAGGAGACAGATAAAACCAGTTCCAGCGCGTCCCATTTTCGCCGGGGAGCGCATAGCAGAGGGAAAAACCACTTTTTTGCGGCACCAAGGCAAGGGTTTCATGGGCATTTCCGAAATACCTAAGAGCAGACGGCTGGGTTGGGGTGACTGGTGCCGTGGCCTGAACAGTACCTGCTCCCCACAGCCCGATGAGGCAAAAACACAGCGTAAGGAGTTCTTTTTTCATATGGATCACTTTCCTTCCGGCTCCACTGGATCTTCATCAGGAAGAGGCACAACGGGCTCAACCACTTCTGCCACATGTTCCTTTCCCATTTTGCTTTTGACCTTGGCAGGGGGAAACGTGATCATAAAGGTCGTTCCCTTCCCCACTTCGCTCTGGACCTGGACCTTGGCTTTATGGATACGAATAATTTCCTTTGCAATGGCGAGGCCTAGGCCAGTTCCCGGGATATGGCGTGAGTGGGACTTATCCACCTTGTAAAAGCGTTCCCAGATATAGGGAAGGTCTTCCTGAGGGATCCCATACCCGTGGTCTGTCACCGTTAACACAGCGCCTCCGGTGCGGCTGGGAAGGACTTGGAAGACGATGGATGATGAATCAGGGGAATACTTCATTGCATTATCCCCCAAGATCATGACAAGCTGGAAGAGCCGGTCCCCGTTGCCCATGACCATGAGATTGTCATCAAGGTAGCGCTCGAGCCGGATATCCCGCTTTTGGGCCCGAACTTCCATCATGCTCACGACGTTTTCCGTAATCTCACCCAACGGCACAGGTTCCATTTCCTCATTTTCCTTGCGTTGGAGACGGCTGATTTCAAGAAGTTCATTGATCAGCCGTTCCAGGCGCTGGGTCTCATTATCAATGAGTTTCCTATATTTTTATATCATCCGGATCTGTGACCGTTCCATCGAGGATGGCCTGATTATATCCTTGGATGATAGTAATGGGCATCCGCAGTTCGTGGGAAACATTGGCTACAAAGTCGCGGCGCAGTTTTTCCATCTTATTGTCTTAAGGACAAATTGTTCCAGGTCACGGCCCAAGGAATTCAGGGAGCGGCCCAAATCAGCCACTTCATCCTCCCCTCTACGACAACCTTCAAGGAGTAATCGCCGGAAGCAATGGCCTTGGCGCTGTTTTTCATGTCTACAAGGGGACGCACAAGGCGCCGCGTGAGTCCTGACACAATGATGACACTGATGACGAGGGCGGCAATGCCGACAATGATCGTGTAGATATAGATATCGCGCAGGACACGGTTTAACCCATCAATGGGGGCAGCCAGCAAAATGGCCCCTGTAATTTCCTGATGTGAATCTTCCATGGGAAGCCCTACCAAGAGCACCTGTTCCTTATAGTAGGGATGAAAGAGCCGGGCATTGACACGGTTGCGTTCATAGACGCTCGAGAGAATAGATTTGACTTTATCATTGAGGGGACCGCCTTCCCGAAGCTGCTGGTCAATGGCTTCAACGGAGCTTCCCTTGCGGCGGGAGGAGGGGTCATTGGCGCCGGCACTCGGCATGTCGTGGGCTGTACGAAGATCTTTTTCCATATCCCGCATCGTTTCGGAGGCATTGATGAGGCGGTAATTGGAATCAAAGACCCAGATACGCGCGCCAATCAGTTGATCCACACTTGTAAGGTACTGGCTCAACATGGCGGACGACGCCCCTGACGCGTTGAAATAGCGGACAATGAGGGCTACTTCTCCCCCTTTTTGGTTCAGTTCCGTCTCCTTTGTACGGAAGAAATAATCCGTAATCAAATAGGAAAGTCCTACGGAAATCCCTACGATGATAATGACAATAAGGCCCATGTAGCTATACATGAGCCTCGTACTTAATGACTTTTTCACTTCTTGACCTCAAACTTATAGCCAACGCCCCAAACGGTCACGATATCCCATTTCGCATCCTTGGGAATGTCCAATTTGTGGCGAACGCGCTTGATATGCGTATCGACCGTGCGGGTATCCCCGTAATACGTATACCCCCAAATTCAAGCAGCTGATTGCGTGAAAAAACAATGCCCGGGTTTGATGCAAGGCACCACAGAAGCTCCATTTCCTTTGCCGTAAAGGTCACTTCCCGGCCAAAGGCAACGACGCGATATTCACTTAAGTTGATCATGAGATCGGGATATTCAAGGACTTGCTTGTTCTGGGATTGCAGGAACTGGCTGCTGCGACGCAGGACAGCCTTAACGCGGGCGACAACTTCGCGGGTATTGAATGGCTTTGCGATGTAATCATCGGCCCCCATCTCCAGACCCAGGATACGGTCATCATCAAAATCCTTGGCGGTCAGCATGATGATTGGCACATCAGAAATCTTACGGACCTGTTTGCAGACTTCAAAACCATCGAGGACAGGCATCATGATATCCAGAAGGATGATGTCCGGTTTCCCCGCCTGGATCTGCACCAGGCTTCCGCCCCATCGGCCGCTTCAATCACTTTGAAGCCTTCTTTTTTAAAATAAAGGCTCAAGATCTCTCGGATCTGTGCCTCATCATCAGCAATCAGTACGGTCTGTTGTCTTTCCATAGTTATAACAACCTTCCTTAACAGAATCCTCCCTCAAAGAAAGACCCATGCAAATTGGATATACCACTTGCTCCATTATACAGCGTAAAAATCGAAAGAACAAATAAAATCTTTATGACAAAAAAAGGAAATGACTGTGAAGTGCAGGATGTCTCCTTATTTGGCCAGCGAAAAAGACGCTCATAGATTCCTAAGAAAGACGCAACCTGATGATGGGTACGGATCTAAATGAGGCGCTGGATTTCCTGCGATATTTTGTTCTAGTCTGCCCGTCTTGCGCTTTTCGGAAACGCATGATTATGGAAGAACAAGTTTCCCTTATTTTACAATGAGGCGCTCGATTTAACAAATTCCCCTGCCATCCCTAGCGAAAGGCTCTCTTGTTATCGTGTTTTTCCATATCCTCACCCCCTGGAAATCGTCCAGTCAAAACGATTTATGGCCCGCAAGATTGAGGTAACGCCCAATGATGCAAGCGATGGAACCAGCCATATTCCAATGGATTCACTGAAGGCGATAACAACCTCATTGAGACGGTTAAAAAATAGGCGTAGGAACACGTGATTTCGGGAGATTGAGGAACAGGTTTTCTCTCAACTTGACAAAACAAAAAACCAGCAAATGTATTGTCAGCATCCAAACGGGAATTAATCCGTGAATCAATCCATTTTTTGATAAAAACAAAACCGTACCTTGAAGCTTGAATCCATTTGCCAAAATTTTGCCACAAGAGACAAAAAGCCCGCACCCATGGAGGATGCGGGCAGATTTGTGATTATTTGCCGAAATAACGAGCCAGCAGGCGTCGAAGGAACGGCCATGACGAGCTTCGTCTTTGCACATTTCATGAACAGTATCATGGATGGCATCGTAGCCAAGCTGTTTAGCCAAGGTAGCCAGTTCTTTCTTTCCTTTGCAGGCACCCTGTTCAGCAGCAGCTCTCATTTCGAGGTTCTTCTTGGTGCTGTCGGAAAGAACTTCGCCCAGCATTTCTGCAAACTTGGAAGCATGTTCAGCTTCTTCATGAGCAGCCTTTTCGTAATATAGACCAACTTCAGGATAGCCTTCACGGAAAGCAACGCGGCTCATTGCAAGGTACATACCAACTTCGGAGCATTCACCAGTGAAGTTTTGACGCAGGCCTTCGATGACTCTTTCATCTACGCCTTTGGCTACGCCAAGAACATGTTCATCGGCATATTCTTTTTTGCCTTCACCCATAACGGTGAACTTATCTTTCGGAGCACCGCACTGAGGGCACTTTTCAGGAGCTTCTTCCCCTTCATAAACATAACCACAGACGGAACAAATGAATTTTTTCATAGTAAAAACCTCCCCTTGAAATTGGCTTCTTCCATTTTTGGAAGAAGTATTTATTAATAATTATTTTTGCTTACATCCTTATTATAGCATCGAACTTATAAAATGCAAGCCCTTTTTACTTATTTTTTAAGAATTTTTATTTCTTCCGCCCTTCGTCCGCACCTTATAGGGACAGTCCTGTCGTTGGATCAAGACCAAGGGCAATATTCATGCTCTCCAAGGCCGCTCCGCTGGCACCTTTCCCGAGATTGTCAAACTGAGCCGATACAGTGATCCGGTCCATGTTCCCACAAATATAAAGACGCATGGAATCCTTTCCTGAAAGGGTATTTGATCCAAGCATGACTGGATTCTCCTCTTCTCCGGCTACGGAGATAAAAGGAGAAGAGCCAAAAAATTCCCGATAGCCTTGACGGATATCCTCCAGCCGCTGATGGTCCCTATTTTCGATGCCCACGGTGACCAACATGCCCGAATAATACGGTGCCACAATGGGAAGGAAGATGGGAAGCGAAGCAAGGCCCGTATACTTCTTGATCTCCGGTAAATGTTTATGGGTTTGCCCCAAGGCATAGATACGGGGGGCATCGACCTCATGATCATGCGGCCCTTCGTATTCAGCAATCATCTTTTTCCCACCGCCGGAATAACCGGTCAAGGAGGTAATGGTCAGGGTCCTACTAGGTGAGACAAGGCCCATCTGGACCAGCGGCGCGATAACGGCAATGGACCGCTGGCGTGACAGCCGGGAACGCTGATGCGGCTGCCATTTCGGATCTTTTCCAGAAAGGAAATCCCAAGTTCCGGAAATCCATAGGCCCACCGATCATCACAGCGAAAAGCGGTCGATGTATCAATGATCTTTGTATCTACATCTTTGACGGTTTCTACCAGTTCGCGGCTTGCCGCGTCAGGAAGACAAAGAAAGGCGACATCCGCCTCAGCGACTTTTTGGGCCCGGGCAGGAAGGGATTTTCTCTCCTCTTCAGAAATTGTAAGGAGTTCAATATCTTTCCGTTCCATGAGCCGATCTTTCAGACGAAGTCCTGTGGTTCCTTGGGAACCATCAATAAATACCTTGATCATACGTTGTTTCTTCCCCTCATTGATAGTTTTTTTGGGGAAGACCGACGGTTTAGTCGCTCTTCCCTGTTATTCCATTATATCATCTTTAGTTTGATAAATCGCTTTCTTTTGGGAAGAAACTGTGAAGATTCAAGAAACCGCAGAAATAAAATGGATCTGTGAAGAAATGAAGTTCTCATTTTTCACAGATCCCTGCAGGATGATAGAATCAGACCTTTTTTACGAACAAAGCCCTCATGGCATTCATGACGGCCATGATAAGGACGCCTGTATCGGCAAAAATGGCCATCCACATATTGGCCAGGCCCAACGCCCCCAAGATAAGGACAATCACCTTGATCCCGATGGCAAAATAAATATTTTGGTGGACAATGGACACGCATTTTTTAGAGATGCGAATGGCTTTCCCGATTTTCAAAGGATCATCATCCATCAAAACGACATCGGCAGCTTCGATGGCTGCATCGGACCCCATAGCCCCCATGGCAATCCCTACATCGGCTAGGGAAAGGACAGGCGCGTCATTGATGCCATCACCCACGAAAAGGACCTTTTCATTGCCATTTTTCTGCTGGGTAATCTTTTCCAGGAGTGTGACTTTATCTTCAGGTAAAAGTTCACTGTAGACACGCGAAATCCCCAGCTCCTGAGCGACCTTTTCCGCAACCTGTTTCGCATCACCAGTGAGCATAACCGTAGCGATGCCTTGTTTTTTCAGCTCGTCAATGGCCCTTATGGAATGCGGTTTCACGACATCAGCAATCAGGATGTGCCCTGCATATGTCCCATCAACGGCCATATGGAGAGAGTTCCCACTTGATGGCAGGAAGATAGGAAATCCCCGCTTCTTCCATGAGCTTGGCATTGCCGCACAGTATGCTGCGTCCGTCAACGGTGGCCTGAATACCGCGGCCGCTCAGTTCTTTAATTTCCGTGACACGGCTGCGGTCCAGCGGTTTCCCGTAGGCTTTTTGAAGGCTTTTACTGATGGGATGGCTGGATGCATTTTCAGCAAGGGCGGCCCATTCAAGAAGGATATGGTCTTCAACAGGTGAATGATGGATGCCAACCACTTCAAAAACGCCCTTGGTCAGGTCCCTGTCTTATCCATGACAACTGTGGCCGCCTGTGACAAGGTTTCCATATAGTTGGACCCTTTAATCAAAATGCCTTCGTGGCTTGCTCCGCCAATCCCGGCAAAGAATGTCAAAGGAACACTGAGCACCAAGGCACAGGGACAGCTGATGACAAGAAATGTCAGGCTCCGGTAAATCCAGCTTGACCACAAAGGTTCAAGGCCCATGAAGATCCGCACAAAGGGCGGAATAAGGGAAAGGGCCAAGGCACTGCAACAAACAATAGGCGTGTAATAGCGAGCGAATTTGGAGATGAAGTTTTCTGACTTAGATTTACGGCTTCCTGCATCTTCAACAAGTTCGAGGATCTTGCTGACCGTGGAATCACAGAATTCCTTTGACGTGCATATTTTAAGCACACCTTGCTGATTGATGGACCCGCTGACAACGGCCATCCCCGGTTCTACATCAAGAGGCAGGCTTTCTCCCGTAAGGGCGGCCGTATTAAGGGTAGAATGACCGCTTACGACCGTACCGTCAATCGGCACTTTTTCACCAGGCTGTACGACAATGAGGTTCCTACGGCCACATCATCGGGATCGATGCGGATCAATTTCCCGTTTTCTTCAACATTAGCGTAATCAGGACGGATATCCATAAGTTCGCTGATGTTGCGGCGGCTCTTATCGACCGCATAGTCTTCAAATAGTTCCCCAACTTGATAAAAGAGCATAACAGCAATGGCTTCCGTGTATTCCCCATTTTGGAAGAATCCGAGGAAAAAAGCCCCTAAACTGGCAACGGCCATAAGAAAGTTTTCATCAAAAACCTGGCCGCGGCGAATATTTTTCCAAGCCTTGATCAGGATATTCCAGGAAATGACGGCGTAAGCCGCAAAATAAGGCAAGGATTCCCACAGCCTTGTCACGAGGGATTCGCCCGGTTTCATCGGGCCAGCATCCATAAAAAGATGAGCACCCGCCGTCAAGAGCGCGGCCGTAACGATGCGGATCAGGCTTTCTTTTTGTTCTGCTTCCATGATCTCTCCTTCTTGATTAAGTCAAATTTTAATTAAAAAGCAATCAGATCAGGACCTGAGCCTCTGCATCGACTTTTTCGCAGCGTTCCTTGACGGCTTTCATAACGGTTCCCGCATCCGCTCCCGGTTCAAATTCAATGGCCATCTTTTGGGTCATAAAATTAACAGCGGCCGTCTTGACGCCTGGAGTTTCCTGAGCGAGGCCCTCCATCTTGCTGCACAGTTGGCACAGTCGACAACGATTGCATAACGTTTTTTCATCCAACTCACCTCACGATGTATTTTAATTAAATATTTATTTAATCGTTTAACTATGTTATACCCATTTTGAGTGGGTTTGTCAAGAGGATTCAGATGAATATGAAGCAAGGGGTTCATGGCCCAACCAGCACCTTTTCTATTTACTTGGATTAGAAATTGTGCCGATTCGATACAGTTACGTGTCATCATTGGCTTTAAAAGATTGATTTTATGGCAATGAGGTCATGGCACATAGTAAAATGATGCGATACACAATTTCAAGATAATCTCGCCCGAAAAAAGCTGTCGGCGGTCGAGCCACCGCTTGGAATGATTTCGTTTGTAGAAGAAGCATGATTCCCTGGGTCCTATATCGGTCAATCTTAAAATGACGGAACATGGTGCAGCAGGTTCTCGATCCATCATCATGAAGTAGGCCACAAACTGAACGTCAGCACTGGTTCGGATCGGCACTCTTAGTTTGCAGTTGAACTTATTAACGGGCTACTCTTTTGATATGGCTGATGCTTCCTCTCAAAATAACGCAAGCAAAACACAAAAGGACATGCGGGTTTCATTGTGCACAAAAACAGTTTTCGCAATTTTGCAGCCGCAAGGAATTGTTACTGCACGCCCATAAAGGACAAAAATGCCTCAAGCTGGATCCATTTACAAGTTCAGCTTGAGGCGTCTTTTATTTTTCGTTGCGTTCCGTAATACCCCGTGTTCTCTTTTGAAGAAAGGGCTCGTACCTTACCTGGCTGGAGTGATTTACGCTCCGAAGATAATCTGAAATCCTTGATAAACAACAAAGGTCACCACCCATGCCGTCACGAGCTGAAACACCGCTTCACCAAAGGGTCCAGGCCCAGCTTCCTGATTCTTTCCTGATAGTCGCAAGGGCTGCCACACAGGGGACATAAAGCAGGCAAAAGACCATGAGCACAAGGCATTAATGGAAGTAAAACCAATGCTTTCAAGAGCCTGCTGAAACCGGTCCATGCCCTCTCCGCTTGTTGCATTGGTGATTCCAAAAAGAACGGCACAGCTTGATACAACCACTTCTTTTGCTGAAATTCCTGCAAGAAGGGCCACCGTAATCTGCCAAAATCCCAGTCCAATAGGAGCAAAAAGAGGCACCAGGGAGTGTCCTAAGAGAGCTCCCAGACTTTGTGTCGGATCTTCCGTATACCCTTGGGGTCCAAAGTTCAAGAGCCCCCAGATCACGATTGTCCCTAAGAAGATGATAGTTCCTGCTTTTTGCAGGTAGCCTTTGACTTTATCTGAAACATAGATGCCAACTGTACGCATATCCGGCATTTTATATTCAGGAAGCTCAATGAGGAGGTAATCCTCCTTGTCCAGATGACGGGCAACATCGGTCCAATGGATCAAGAGGGAAACGCCAATGGCAACAAAAATGCCAATGATGTACATGGAATAAGCAGCCACCATCGCATATTCATTGAAGAAGATTCCGAAAAGAGAATATAGATGGTCAGGCGAGCGTTGCAGCTCATGAACGGAGTAACGAGCATGACCTTGTAGCGGTCCCGTTTATTTTCAAGACCTCGGGATGCCATAATGGCAGGCACGGTACATCCGAAACCAACGAGCATAGGGATAAAGGCACGGCCCGATAACCCAACCTTTCCCATGATATTTTCCATGACATAAGCAACGCGGGCCATATAGCCACTGTCCTCCAAAAAACCCAGGCTCAGAAAAAGAATCAGGATATTGGGAAGAAACGTGATGATGGTTCCCACCCCCGCAAGCCCCATCAAGGATCAGGGACTGCAGGGGCTTTGCGACCAACTGGGCCGACATGGCGGCAGCCATAAAATCTGTGAGGGCAGAAATACCGTCTTCAAGAAATCCGCTTAAAAAGTCCCCCACCGTGAAGGTAAGGAAAAAAATGAAGGCCATGATGAGAAGAAAAATAGGAATGCCCCATGTCTTATCCGTAAAGATTCGGTCCAGACGATCGGTGAATTCATCCTTTTTCCTTGTGGATGACCACTTCCCGAATGATTTCTTCAATAAAGTCATACTTTTGCCGAATGATATCGATTTCATAGCTCCGGTCCAGCACGTCGGGCAAGTTCACAGGAAGCTTTTCCATCACTTCCTTATCGCGCTCCAAAAGTTTGATGGAGGCCCAGCGGCGATTGGGAACATCCGTATAATGAGTTTCAAGAAAAGCGGAAATCTGGTCGATTCGGTCTTCGATATCATCGGAATAGACCATGGCATATTCCTGATGATTGAGTTCATGGGTACTGGGTTGATCATGGTCGTGAATCAAGGGATCGGTCGTATTCACGTCCTTATGGTGAGCCGCGGCGTGAATGAGCACTTCAAGGCCCCGTCGCTTTCTAGCTGATACGGGAATGACCGGGATGCCGAGCATTTCTGGCAGCCGGTGCAGGTCAATCTCCAGCCCACGTTTTTCTACAATATCCATCATGTTAAGGGCCATGACCACCGGCTTACCCAGTTCAAGGAGCTGAAGCGTCAGATAGAGACTGCGTTCAAGGGCCGATGCGTCAACTACGTTGATGACGACATCCACCTCATCACTGAGGATGAATTTCCGGGAAACAATTTCTTCCATGGTGTAACTTGTGAGACTGTAGGTCCCGGGCAGATCGACAAGACGGATATTCATGTTGTGGTGGCGGATGGCACCCTCTACTTTTTCCACAGTCACGCCCGGCCAGTTCGCGACTTTAAGATTGGCGCCTGTATAGGCGTTGAACAAGGTCGTCTTCCCGCAGTTCGGGTTCCCAATGAAGCCAATGGTGAGATTTGTCTTTGCGTCAGCCATGATAGACCTCCCTTGTCACGTCGACATTGCGTGTCAGGTTGTAGCCCATGGCAAATCGGGTGCCCCGGACGGTCACAATCATGACGCCCTTTCCTTTACGGTCCACAACATCGACCGTTGTCCCCGGCGTCATCCCAAGGGCAAGGAGACGGCGTTCAATTTCAAAAGGCAAATGGAAAGCATCGATCATGGCGGTCTCCCCTTTGCCAAGTTCATTTAGTTTCATATCTCTGACTCCCCCAATTTAACAGCTCTTCCTATTCTAATTTGTTCTACTCATCTTGTCCACTTTATTGAGGAAAAAGACGAAGGAAAATTGCAGATTCTTTCTCGTTGCCTCTTTTCCCCCAACCGATATATACTATATGAAGAAAGGAATTTGCGTTCGAAAGGAGGCCCGGTCATGATCCTCAATACAGGCAACCGCACGGATATACCCGCTTTTTATACCCCTTGGTTCATGAACCGAGTAAAAAGCGGTGAAGTCCTAGTCCGCAGTCCTTATGCGGAAAATCAGGTCACGCGCTATCGTCTCGACCCCAGTGTCGTTGACCTCCTTGTTTTTTGTACGAAGAACCCCTATCCCATCCTGCCCCATCTAAAATCGCTGAGCATCTTTGATACCTTTTGGCATGTGACGATTACGCCTATGGCAGGGACATCGAACCCAACGTGCCTAGCAAAAGGGACATTCTTTCGGCGTTCCAGTACCTGTCCCATCAGATAGGCGCAAATCGCATCGTCTGGCGTTACGACCCCATTCTCATCAATCATACCTACACGACGGCATACCATATCGAAGCCTTTCGCTCCATGGCAGAAACGCTTCAAGGCTATACACACCAAGTGGTCATTAGCTTCATCGATCTTTATGAAAAAACAAAGCGCAACTTTCCAGAAGCCCGTCCCGTCAGCGCCCATGACCAGGTGCTCCTCGTCAATGCCTTTTCGGAAATTGCCAAAAAGACAGGGCTCGCCATCCATCTGTGCTGTGAATCGGCCATCTTGGAGCGGGACAATGTCGATGCGAATGGCTGTCTGTCCCAGGCTGTCCTCGAAGAAGCTCTTGGTGAAAAACTTTCCGTACCACGCCGCAAAGCACCGCGGGAAGGCTGTACCTGTCTTCTTGGAGCCGATATCGGCGCTTATAATACATGCTCTCATTTCTGCCGCTATTGCTATGCCAATTACGATGAAGCCCTGGTGAGGAAAAACTACCAGCGCCACGACCCTGCGTCAGCCCTTCTCATCGGGCATCTTGAACAGGGGGATATCATCAAGGACGCCCAGCAAAAAAGCTGGAAGAGTCCTGAAATTTCATTATTCTAAGGAGGATTACACCCATGCTTGAAGTTGGAACAAAAGCACCTGATTTTACCCTGCAGAACCAAGAAGGAAAGGAAGTCTCCCTATCAGACTTCAAAGGGAAGAAAGTCATCCTCTACTTCTATCCGAAAGACTTGACAAGCGGCTGCACGAAACAAGCCTGCGGCTTTAAAGAACGCTACCCTCTCATTACGGAAAAAGGCGCCGTTGTGATCGGTATCAGTAAGGACAGCGTCAAAAAGCACGAGGAATTTGTGACGACCTACGCCCTTCCCTTTACGCTTCTTTCCGATCCAGAACATAAGGTCCAGGAACTTTATGACGTATGGAAGGAAAAGAGCCTGTACGGGCGGAAATACATGGGCACGGAACGCTCAACCTACCTCATTGATGAAGAAGGCACCATTGTAAAGGCGCTGCAGAAAGTACAGCCGGCTAAGAATCCCGAGCAGATGGTAAAGGTTTTAGGATGATTGTACTCAAAGCAAAAATCGCTCCGATTCTGCATCATGACATACCTCCATTGCTTAATCCATATTTTATGGATGCAATGGAGGAAAAGATTGGAAGGCAAAGGCCCATAACACACGGTGCCAAACCGCCATTTTCATCTACCATCCACTCCCGTAAGCAAGCATATTTGTTACAATCCTGCTAAGAAAATCTATTCGAAACTTCGTCGTACACGAAAACGATTCCGCTGCTTTTTATATCCGCCTGATACTATGCGGATGTAAGGGATAAAAGGCTCTGCACTCCGCAGTCTTACAATGGAGCGCTCTCTGGATACGTCCCCTGCACGATTTCTCGCTTCGCTGTTTTGATCCATTTTATAGCTTTCACGGCCCTGCGGCGAGAATACAAAGACAACCCATCATAAAGCTAGCCCTAACTCGACTGTAAGCGCAGAGTCGGGTTAGGGCTCTTGTTCTTTAATTGAAGTCTTTAATTAACTGATCTTTTGAAATATAGGGATACCAATAGCAGCTGAAACGACCCACCTTCCTCATTTTATGCTTTACTTTGACGGTCCAGGAATTCTTCTCGCGCTTTTGCCACCGCGACGATATGCTCAGATACGGTGGTGCAGCAACCGCCAACGGCACGGGCGCCGGCTTCCATATATGTCCGGGCATAGTCCTTGAAGGAATGGCCGTCGCCTTTCCCATTCCAGGTCTTGGTAACCGGATCGTAGGTTTCCCCGCTGTTAGGATACACGACAATCGGAAGATCCGTTTCTTTTCCAAGTTCCTTGATAAGGCTTTCAAGGTATTCCGGTTTTGTGCAGTTGACGCCGAGGGCCCTTAGACGCGGATAGCCGCTACGGAAGGCAGCAGCACAGTCCCGGATGAGGTCGCCTTCGTTGATATGAAGCCCATCCTTACAAGAGAAACTGATCCAGTAATCAGCGCCGAGCCGCTCTGCAATGGCCGCTTCAATTTTGGCTTCACCAAGGGAAGCTGGGTCTCAAAAAGGAGGACATCGGCGCCGGCTTCCCACAAAAGCTCAGCCCGTCTTTGATGGAAGTCATGAAGGCAGCGTCAGGAATGCCGTAATGGCCTTTATATTCCGAGCCATCAGCCAGATAAGCGCCATAAGGCCCGATGCCAGCTAGACACATGGGATAGGCGCGGTCCGCGGCCTTGCCTTCTTTTTCCCACCACTCGTTACGGGCTTCCTGGAAGACCTTGACTGAACGGACAATGAGATCCTCGGCTTCTTTTTCCGAAAGGCCATTTGCCATGAGTCCAGGAATGGTGGCCTGATAGCTGCAGGTAATGCCCGCGTCCGCGCCGGCATGGAAATAATCCAGATGGACCTTTTTTACTAATTCGGGCTGATCCAAGAGCACACGTGCTGTCCACAGGGAGTTATTGAGATTGGCGCCCAAATGCTCCAGGGCTGTCCCCATGGATCCGTCAATGACACAGATCTGTTTTTTTTCAAGAATCTTTGCAAGGGTTTGTCTCATCTTTTCTTACTTCCTTTCCTCAATGGTTCCAAAACTGACAACGGGCGGGTGCTCTCCACGCTCATATGCTTGTAGGTAACGGTCCCAGAAGTCCTTTACAAGCCGCATGATTTCCTTTTGCTGCGTAAAGACAAACAGCAGGGTCATCATGACATACACAGCGGACAGGATATCGGTCATAGCCCAAAGGGCATCGGCTTTGATATCATACATGATGACACAAGGAACCATGTAGTACAGCATGTAGATCTTTACGGCAACCCGATTGCGCTCCGTATCGCCAAAGGCATAGTTGATGGATTTTTCGCAGCTGTAATACATGCCTACAATGGTCGTCCATGCAAAAATCGTGATGGCAATGGCCATGAACCAAGCCCCAAAAATGCCATAAGCGTCGCGGAAAGCCACAGTCGTCAGGCGGGCACTGTCAACTCCCGGATGGGTCACATAGACATTGGTCAGGATGATCGAAAGGGCAGTCACGCTGCAGACCACGATTGTATCGAGAAAGACTTCCCCCCACCCCCATGAAGCCTGCCGCACAGGATGATCCGTACGGGCCGAAGCATGGGCAATGATGCCATATCCAGTTCCGGCATCATTGGAATAAAGCCCCCTGCAATGCCATAGCGCAGGGCGTCTTTCACCGTGGCCCCGGCAAATCCGCCTACGGCAGCGGTCGGTGTAAACGCGCTTTCAAGGATGAGCCAAAAAGCCTTGGCACATCGGCCAGATGGATCAAAAGAATCCCCATCCCTCCAAGAATATAGAGCAGAGCCATAAAAGGAACGATTTTTTCCATGACGGCACTGATTCTCTTGAGGCCGCCAAAGATCGTTGCAAAACAGGTCACGCCAAGGACAGCCACACTGATCCGCGGATCAAGGCCAAACCCCTCCTGCATTGCACCAACCACGGATTCGGTTTGCACGCAGTCTGTCCAAGGTCCCAAGGTAAAGCAGGCAATGGCAAGGAGGATGGCGCCTTTTTTCCAGCCCAAGGCATTTTTCATCACAAAGGAGCGGTCGCACATATATTCATCCATGGATTTTGAATACTTCACGCGGAAACGCTGCCCCAGGATGATTTCACACGCTTTCGTGGACATCCCCAAAAAGCCTGAGACCCACATCCAAAAAACAGCTCCAGGACCGCCGGATACAATTGCCGTTGCCACGCCGCCAATATTCCCGACACCGATGGTGTTTGCCATGGCCGTGCAGGCAGCTGCAAAACCTGAAACCGTGCCCTGCCCTTCCCCATGAGCAAACATACGGCCAAAGGTATTGCGAAAATGAAACGCATAGCTGCGGAAATTATATCGGAACCGAAACCGGATACTCAAATAAAGTCCCGTTCCCAAAAGAATCACAATCATGGGCGTCCCCCAAGATGCGCATCCGACAGCAGTCGAATTAAAGACGATA
>ENA-OQCE01000112-OQCE01000112.1-human-gut-metagenome-genome-assembly--contig:-NODE-112-length-37652-cov-8.327115_pt1 | contig 37652 bp, 41 predicted proteins | sample MGYA00242495_ERZ504572 | MGnify/ENA primary metagenome ERZ504572 (study PRJEB26092, sample SAMD00036228) | human gut metagenome | host: Homo sapiens | study: EMG produced TPA metagenomics assembly of... | reverse complement strand
CTACTTTATCTGCATCTTCTTTTTTCTGAAATGCTCTGTGACCGCATCCATATCGTCAAACTTGATATGAGCCATATAATATTTTTTCTTTGGTAAATTCCTTGATCTTCTGATTTCGATCCACAATCATGGCAAGTGTTGGTGTCTGTACTCTTCCAACTTTCAGATTCTGGTTATACAGAACGGAAAAAAGACGGCTCGCATTGATTCCCACCAGCCAGTCTGCCTTTGCCCTGCAAAGTGCTGACTGATAGAGACTGTCATAACACGAACCGTCTTTTAATGACGAAAATCCATCTTTAATTGCCTGTTCTTCCATGGAAGAGATCCAGAGTCGCTTCATCGGCTTTTTACATCCTGCCTGCTCATACACCAGACGGAAGATCAGCTCACCTTCACGTCCTGCATCAGTTGCACAGATCACTTCATCTACTTTGGAATCTCTCATCAGTTTCTTTAAGATTCCGAACTGCTTTTTTGTGCCCTCCAAAATCTTGTGTTTCCAACATTCCGCACAATCGGCAGATCTTCATATCTCCATTTTTTATATTTTTCATCGTATTCCGATGCATCACATAATCCAACCAGATGTCCTACGCACCAGGAAACGATATAACCGTTTCCCTCCACGTAGCCATCTTTTCTTGTTCTGGCTCCAAGCACGGAAGCCAGTGCCATCGCAACCGATGCTTTTCTGCAATCACTAATTTCATTTACTCCTGCTCCTCTTCTTCATCTTCCAGCACATTATCGTCAAAATCTTCATCTCTCAGGATTTCCGGTTCTGTACTTTCTTCCTGCTCATCTGCATCGTCTACTTCCCGCTTTTCAGACTCTGAATCTTCGGATTCCTCTTCATCCTCTTCCATCTCATCCTCGTCATCATATTCATGCTTCGGTTTATAGACTTTGAAGTAATATCCTCCTGCCGCAGCTCCGACTGCTACCAGTGCAATCAGAAGATACGTTCCAAATGGACTTTTATCTTCAGGCATCTGAATATCATCCTCTACCTTATCTTTCTCGGCTGTCTCTGTCGTTTCCGTCTTTTCTTCCTCTGCTTTTTTCTCTGGTTCTGCATAAACAGTATCTACTTCCGGAAGTGTCACTGAATCAGAAAGCGTGAAGTTCATCAGATCTTTCTCACTGACTTCGGTAAGGAAATACACATTATCCTGAGATTTTGAATTATCAATAATCAGATAGAAAATCTTACCACTCTTAGTTGAAATGGTATAAAACTCTTTTGTGCCTTCTGTAGCTGTTTTAGTAACAGAATCTGCTGTCTCACCTTCTTTATTAAGCTGTTCCTCGATACCTGTCACTGTCCGATCATCCACGGTTCCTTTTGCATCTGTTGGCTCAGAAGCCTGTGCATCCTGCGGAAGTGGTGAAGTCGTTGTTTTCTCAGTCCCAGTTTCATCTGCACTGGTCGTAGTTGCCATTACGCCATTACTGTCACTGGAGGTTTTCTGTTTCTCTGCCTGCTTCTTTGCCCATTCATAATAAGGATTCTGCAGTACATATTTCTCAGAAGTATTTCCGGCACCATCCGTTACCGTGATTTCAATCTGTTTTGTTGTAAAATCTTTCTGTGTCAGTTGCACTCTCAGCATTCCATCCTTCAGATCTGTATAAGTGGTGCCATTGACTGTTACTGCAGTAATCCCGGATACTGTATCATTCCCCTGAATCGTCAGCACACCATCTGTCAGGGAAGCAGAGAGTGTCGGCTTTTCCGTGTCATAACACTTAATAGAGCGATTCTGCTCATAGACCTTCCCCTCACCATCAGTCACCCGCACGTACACTGTCTGATTTCCAGTGATCGTGATACTTCCACTTCCTGTTACATCCTGCCAGCTTCCATCTTTTCCTGCTTTTGCTTCAATCTTTGCTATAGAGAAACCTTCCGGCATATGGCTGGCATCTACCGTAACAGCAATGGTTGTTTCTCCCTGTTTCCAGCCATCCGGCTTCTCAATCGTGATTGCAGGTGTAGTATTCTCAGCTGCATAAGCAGTCTGTGTCTGGAGCAAAGGTGTTGTCAGGCAAAGAAATGTCGTTGCTGCAAGCAAGCTCTTTTTTACCCTGCTTTTAGTAATTGTTCTCTTCTTCTGTTTCATTTTTTCCAGATTCATCATCGGCTTTTGTTTCCTCCTTCTGTATTTCTACCCTGCCGGGCAGTTCATTTTTCATTCTCTTTTTGAAAGCTTCCAATTCCGGAATGCTCATATCCATTGCACGGATAATTCTTACAATTTCCAGATTTTCCGCTTCTGTTTTTGCAATCTCCGCAGCCTTGAACCGCTTTAAATCTGCTTCATATCTGGCTTTGGAGGCTTCCATTTTTTCCTTGGCTTTCTCATAATCTGCCGTTGCTTTTTCAAGACTTTTCATCGGTTCTCCTTTCCGGACGGCTGATGCAGCCGCCCTTTTTTCTTACCATCGTCCGAATCCATAGAAATGACTCTGCCAGTATGGGGAATTGATGGACGTATACTGCACCGGATGTCCACAATGGATCATCTGACCATTGCCTACATAGATTCCGATATGCGTTACCGGCTCCCCTGCGTCGTAAGTTCCAGTAAAGAAAATCAAATCTCCCGGCTGTGCCTCCGACTGGGATACTGGTGTACAAATGTTGTACAGTCCCTGTGCTGTTAGTCTTCCTGTATTCCTTACACCAGAGTTTGTCAGACAGTAGCTTACAAATCCGGAACAATCGAATCCACTTGGGGAATATCCACCCCACACATACGGTGTTCCGAGATATTTTGCCGCTTCTTCTAGTAATCGCTGTGCCGCTTCACTGGTGTATTCATTGCCGCCAAAACTGGAACCTTCTCCTGTTTCCAGATAAAAGATCGGGTTCAACCGTTCTCCATTTTTTAACAGTTCAATATGAAGATGGCTTCCTGTCGAATTTCCAGTGTTTCCTACCAGACCAATTTCATCACCTTTGCTAACAGATGCTCCTGCAGATACGCTCCGGCTGCTAAGGTGTGCATAGCGAAGCTCATAACCTTTGCTGTCTTTGATAATGACGTAATTTCCATAGCTGTCATTATAACCAGAAGTCGTAACAGTTCCAGTCAGTCCTGCCATCACTTTTGTTCCTTCCGGTGCACCAATATCCATACCATTATGAAGCTGATTTGCTCCTGATATTGGATGAATCCTGTATCCATAATAGCTGGTCACACTGGAATACCAGTTAAAATCAACCGGTGTTGCAAACATCTGTAAATTGCCTTTTGTATCGTTGTAGGCACTGAACAGTTCTTTCTGGAAAAATCCCAGCCTGTCCTGACAGATTGACATCAGGTTTCCACTATTTAAGGTGACATTCAGCACATCTACATCTCTTGTCCTGGTCACTTCCACTTCATTGCTTCCATTATCATCTGCCAGATAACATTCCCATGTTTGATGTCCATGTGCAGATGCTGCCGCATGACTGTCATAATAGACATCAAACTGTACACCGTATCTTGCGAAAGCTCCGGTATCTTCTACCGTATATTCGACACCATTCATTACCACCTTTGTCCCCATTGGAACAAACGGATTGGAAGCATCTACTGCTAAGGTATGATTGGCTGTTGGATATGCTCCACTGGCAGTCGGTCCTCCGCTCCAAATACCACAACAGATCGGACAGTTACAATATCCACTGGTCACTACTTGTCCCAAAGATTCTCCAACTCTTACAGTTGCTGTCTCTGTCACAGTCTCATTGACTGCTTCTGTTTCTAACTGATACTGCAATGCAAAAAGAGCATCCAGTTCTGGCTTGACCTGTTCAAAGGTAAACTCTTCATACTTTGCTGACAGATAACTGATCAGGATAAACGGATCATGCTCAATAGGTCCGATGTTATATCGATATTCCTCATGTCCCGGTTCTTCAGATTCCATGTTGTTGATCCGCTCCTGCAGATTAGCTTCCAGCTGTGTATAATACAATTCTGCTTCCCTAATTGCCTGATCTGATGACAGATAACTGGTTCCCGTGTAAGTGATCACATTTTGTAAAAACACCGCAGAGCATGATGTGATATTTGTTATGATTAGAAACATCAATCCGATCAGAACTGCTACACTGATATACACCTTCCGGTTTTCTTTAAAGAAGTTAGTGACTTTGCCGCCAATCTTCTTAATATAATCAATCGTACCTTTTGCAGCTGTTCCTACTATCTGTTCACTTCGCTTCGCTTTGGCATAATCCCGTTTGATCTGTTGCTTCTGAATCTGTTTTTTTAGTTTCTTCTGCTCCTGACGGGCTGCCGCCTGTGTCTGTTTCTCTTTCTGTCTCTCCAGTCTGCTTCTCTTTCTGGATGCCCTCTGTTTCCTGCGTCTGGCACTTCTCTGTTCCAGCCGGTAAATACCTTCGCCGCCTTCTTCCAACTTATGGGCACCTTCCACTGCCGCATTGTCGTCTTCATTTTTACTGATCTCACGATGCAATGCTGCGGAAGTTGCACTTCCTGCTTTCTTGACAACAAAAGCTTTTTCTGTTTTTACAGATTCCCCTTCGCCAAACTTCAGGCGGGATTTCTTCTTTCCAGGAGTTTCCCCTTCATTTGCCCGATAGACCTGTGCCTTCTTGGAATGCTGCTTAGCTTCCTTTTTCTTTTTGGCTTCCTCATAAGAAAACTTTTTGGCTTTTTCCTTCTGTTTTTGATGGCGGAAATTGACTCCATCCGTATCCATCTGGTTCAATTTCTCCATATTTTTGTCATTTTTCACAGAAGCACCAGTTTCCTCATAAGCAAACTTCAAACGCTGTTTTTGTTTTGGCTTTTTGCTGCCGCCGGTCTGATTTCTCCGGCTGTCTCCTCGGTTTTCTGATAGATCAACACGTTTTTCTTTCAGTCTCCCTAACTGTCCGGATTCATATTTTTCTGCAAGTCTGGATTCTTTTCCGACTTCAGCACGAATCCTTTTCCGGTTTTGCTGCTTTCTATTTTGTCCAAAATCCTCACTTTGCTTCTCTGTCCGTATCAGTTCCGGTGCATCTCTGGATTTTTGCACAGAGGGACGAATATTTTTCCCACTCCGTTCAGACTGGCGGGAAGACTTATCCACAAGGCTTAATTCTTTTTCCCCCTGTTTTCCTCCCATCTGCACATCACTGGCACGGTTACTGACACGAACAGAAGATTTATCCGTCAGGTTTTCTTCCACCAGACCATCCTTGGTCATCTTTTGGACTTTCTTGTCCCTGACTTTCATTCTCTGTTCTGCCACTACTTACTCCTCCTTCTTCGGATACCCTTTCCCTGCCTGTAATAAGCAGAGAAAAGCGATGCCAAAAACAGCACCGCCACTAAAAGTTAATACATATGAAATTGCTCGTAACATTGTTTTCTCCTTTGATTTACCCTGCTTCAGAAGTTTCCTCCAAGCGGGTTGTCATGATTTTATAGAGGGAATTCTTCGGGAATCTGTCTACGAATGGGATAATGACATTTCCATAGAACAGAAGTCCTTCCCCCTCATTACTGTTGGTTACATAGGACAGCTGGGTTGGTGAGATATTCAGCTGTTTTGCCAGAATCTTCCTGTCTCCGGAAGCCTGGTTGAGCATATAAATGAAATCAGAGTTTTCAAAAATATTCTCGATTTCCCTGGAAGCCAATAAATCTTTGATATTCTGTGTTATCTGATTGTTATTATCAGGCGGCTTTTTATCCACCTCTCTGGGGCTTTCGCCCATTTTCATCAGCGTGTCATTTCACGCTCAGCATAGCATATCTTTTTACCACGATTATATCGTACCGGCTGGCAATGCGGCCTCTTGGAGCTGTTATATTCTGCTTATGCAGGTTCAAGCTCTATGCGTTGCGTGTGGCTATTCTATTATGAATAGCCTTCCACTCGGATTAGGTCGCTACCCCTTTCCCGTTTTTTTCCGCATTGATACTTCTGACTTACTTGCCGGTTTCAGTCAGAACGGCGATAGTTTGCACTTTAAGCGACCAACAAGTAACAAACCAGTTCACCAGTTGGAATACCTCCCCATTTACGGAACCTCTTCCAAATTTCCACACTGTAAGCTGCTGTCTGCTCTTCTTTTAATAGAAGATGGAATTCATCCACATAGTAACGGGTAGATTTATGAGCGGAACGATTGATAGTCACTCGGTTCCATACCTGGTCCTGCACAATCAACATCCCGATCTTTTTCAGCTGTTTTCCAAGCTCTTTGATATTAAAACAAACGATACGATTGTTGATATCTACATTTGTGCGATGATTAAATACATTCAGGGAGCCTGTAACATAAATCTCCAATGAAGTTGCAAGACGCTGTGCTTCCGGCTCTTCCTGTTTTCTCAGAAGGTTATATAAATCCTCCAGGATTGGCATCTTCTCCGGTACTGGATCGGCAAGATATTCCTGATATACTAACCGCACACAACGGTCAATGATGGTCTTTTCTACCGGCTCCAGTCCATTCTTTCCTCCAACAATCAGCTCACACAAAGACAGAATAAAATCTGCTTTCAATGACAGTGGATTATCTTCCTCGGAATAGTTCAGGTTCAGATCCATTGGATTGATATACTGGTCAGATACCGGAGAAACCCGTACCACCTGTCCGTGCAGTGCCTGCACAAGTGCCGAATATTCGGCTTCTGGATCGCAGACGATGATATCATCTTCTGTGATCAGGAAGCAGTTTGTAATTTCTCTCTTTGCTGAGAAGGACTTACCGGAACCTGGTGTACCAAGAATCAGTCCATTCGGGTTCTTCAGACGTTTCCGATCAACCATAATCATGTTGTTGGATAATGCATTCAGTCCATAATAAAGAGCCTCCCCTTCCTGAAACAGTTCCTGTGTCGTAAACGGCACGAAGATCGCTGTTGAAGATGTGGTAAGCCCTCTTTGAATTTCAATCCGATTGACTCCCAGCGGAATACAGGACATGAGTGCTGCTTCCTGCTGATAATCCAGCTGTTTTAAGGAACAGTTATATTTCTGTGCGATTCCCTGCACCTGGAAAATATTGTTATCCAGCTTCTGACGCTTCTTTGCGGTATTCATTACCAGAACCGTCACGAGGAACATTCTCTCATTTCTGGACTGCAGATCTTCCAGCAGGTTTTTCGCCTCTTCTCCATAAGTCACAAGGTCCGACGGAAGCACATCCATATCATAACCGGAACGTACTGCTCGCTTCTGCTCTTCAATCTTCATCTTATCCAAATCTGAAATCTTACTCTTGATCATCTTGATCGCAGAACTCTGGTCAATGGACTGGATATGAATGTTGACATTGATGCTGTCATCCACATCCAGGAAGTCTGCAAGCATCCGGTCTGTAAGCTCTGGTGCCAAAATCTGCAGATAACTCACACTTCCCATCGTTCTTCCCATCAAAAATGTCTGATTCTTGGAAAAGTTAAAGGAAGTCGGTGCAATAAAATCTTTGGTCTTTAATCCTGTTTCTGGAAGCATCTTATACTGGAACTTAAATGGTTCAATCCGATCCTGGTTGAACACATGATACAGAATCTCCAGCCTTTCCAAACCATTCAAGGAATGTGCCTGTGCTCCCAGGACCTTAAAGTTATTTAAGATATCTGTTTCGATTCTTTCAAGCCTTGGCCTTGCCGCCTTCAGGCTTTCTGCTTCGATTCCAAAAGTAATATACTTTGTCTTCACCAGACCATTATTTCCTTTGGAAAGCTGATTTTTCAGCATAGTACGATACTCTTCACGAATGGCATTGAAGTCATCGTTCTGATCCGGAATATCAATACTTTTTTCAAATTCTGCCACATCCACCTGCTGATTGATAAAGGACAGCTGCACACTGATGGAAGAATCAAAGTAATTTAAGAAATCACAGTAATTTTCAAATATCGTGGTCTTATCCTCATTTAAAGCAAGCTGATAGTTGATGTCATAAAACTGAATTGTCTTAGAGAAAAAGGTCTTTGTCACCTGGCAGATACCATCCTGCAGCATCCGAATATACGGAATACTCTGCTGTGCAGTTGTAGGAATGTTTTTCTGTTTCCTACGATCCCGTTCCTGCTTCTTCCTACGCTTTTCCTGTTCTCTTTCTTTTCTGCTTTTTTTGTTTCTTCTTTCCTGACGGTTTCTTTTTTCCGCCAGGGACAGACGCTCCTGCTGAGCCTCCTGCTTTGTCTTTTTTGCCATCCGGCACACCCTCCTTTTTTACAAGGGTGGAAATCTCCTGATAAAAATTTTCTGTCTTATATGGTCTTACCGCCGGACAGATAAACTTCTGTCGAATGATATTTGCCACCACTTTTTCAAATGGAAGCCCGTCTTTTTCATACATTGCCATGAAGAAAAATGGAAGCATGATCGTTACCATCAGGATGGCTGCGATACTGGAACCAATTGGTTTTCTCATGAACAGATAAAACGGAATTCCCACAACTGCGGCAAGTGAAAAGAAAATCAGCTGCCGCTTTGTCAGATTTAACGCTACTTTTGTTTTGACCTTGGTAAGGTCTTTTGGTACTGGTACATACGCCATGGTATGCGCTCCTTTCCTGCCCGTTAGTGGGCATTAAATATCGATTTGCTAAGGCTTCCGGTCTTGAATAATGAAAATGCAAGAATCACGGTATAAGCCGCTACTGAAAACATTGCTGCATGAAGGTCACTGGATATGGTCATTGCATTTACTAAAACTGCATAAATTCCCACACAAACCATCATGAAGAATCCCTGAAATGCCAGTGCGAACAAGCCTTTTAAATAGTTGTTTCCGATATTACCCCATTCCTTATTGGTCATGGTGGCAAACGGAATTGGTGCTATGGAAGTATAAAGGTAAATTTCTATCATTCTTCCGTACAAGATTACCGTAATGATAATTGACAGAATGTGCATGGTAACACTGATTAACATCGTTCCATGGATAGCAGGAACAAATCCCCTAACTCCATATCCTCCAGGGCATCCACAATCCGTGAAATTGCTTCTGTTGCATCCACCGCAGTGTTTCCTGATATCACCCCGGCGGCATTGTTGACACATGCTGGCCAACATCAAAGACCGCATCGTGATATTGAACGTATTTGTCACCAGATAAATGGCTACATACGCTTTGAAGATCCAGAGGAAAATGTTATAAGTCTCAAATTCATGGAAATTGTTTTTTTGTGTTACCATCGTGATCAATTCATAGCACAGGACAAAGGTGATGATCAGTCCCGCAATGGGGACAATCACCGTTTGGGATATATTCTGAATCAGATTAAAAATCCCTGCATTCCATCCCTGCGGTGTCTGCCCCACCTGCCCGGCTATGGTTCCCACCTGCTCATTGACAGACGTGAACATGTTATCCAAACTTGACTTGATAAGCCCGATCAGGATATCCTTTATCGCTTCCGTAATTCTCTCAATGATGGTGTTCATCTACCACTCCTCTTAAGAGAACAATGTTGCCAGCTGTGGAATCAGGGTAGTTCCCAGCAGCATGATTCCGGCACCAGCCATCAGCTGTTTGATGCCCTGGCTCTTAGCGCCGGGATTGTCATTTCCATATCCTTCCAGAAGGTTTACGACACCCCACACGCCAAGACCTGCGCCGATTGCGACTACAAGAGTTTTTAAAGTTGTAATTGCACTGCTAAAAAATGCCATATACATTCACCAAAACTGACCTCTTTCAGGTGTTTACGGGAATGAAAAAACACCGACTAAAAAGCCGGCGCACCTAATGTCAGTTATTCCTTTCCTCATTATTTTTCGTTCATTCCCATGGTTACTCCGACAGCTCCACCTGAATTACCTCCACCTCTTCTTCGGGTTTCGGTGTGTACTGCGGGTTTAACTCTTTTTCTACTTTGTATCGGTTTTTCTCATTTTCATCTGCAAGAAACCGATAATTTTTGTGTTTCGTGATATCATATTTGTCTGAGAAAAATGGTCTGGCACCACGAATCTGCAGGATACATTTTCCTCCATCCATGACTGCAATCTCATCTTCTGTCATCAGCTGTTTGCCTGTTTTCTGGTAATTCAATCCAAAGGACTTCTGATTGCTCCTCGTTTCCGAAGTGTTATACAGATCAATGGTTTCCTTACCCAGAAGTTCACTCATTTCCTTTAAGGTAGTTTTCTCTTTTCCACCAAGAAATAGTGTAGTATCACAGTTACCCAGAATGGTATCTGCACTATCCTTATACATTGCCTTTAGCTGACTCTGTGACTGCAAAATAATAGAAGCAGAAATTTCCCTGCTTCGGATAGTTGCAATCAGCTTGTCAAACTGAGGAATTTGCCCGATGTTAGCAAACTCATCAGCGATGACACGCACATGCACCGGAAGTCTTCCTCCATATACATCGTCTGCCTTATCACAAAGCAGATTGAAAAGCTGTGACTGCAGCATCGCAATCACAAAGTTGAAGGTTGTATCTGTATCGGACATAATCAGAAACAAGGCTGTTTTCCTGTCACCGATCTTATCCAGTTCCATTTCATCATAAGACATGATCTCACGAAGCTCTGCGATGTCAAATGGGGCAAGTCTGGCTCCACAGGAAATCAAAATCGATTTTGCAGTTTTGCCGGCGGCCATTTTGTATTTTTTATACTGTCTGACCGCAAAGTGCTGCGGATCTCTTTCTTCCAGTTCCTGAAACATCATATCCACTGGATTCTGGTAAGTTTCATCCTCTTCACGGGTTTCGCTTTCATTCAAAAGATCCAGAAGGGTATTCAGATTTTTTTTCCTCTTCATCACCTTCATACCAGATAAAAGCAATCAGTGCTGTGTAGAGCAATTTCTCTGCTTTCACCCAAAAATCTTCGGAAGCTTTTTCCCCTTCACCTTTGGTATTAACAATGATTGTCGTTACCAGCTTCAGGATATCCTTTTCAGACCGTATATAAGCAAATGGATTGTAATGAAGGGACTTGGAAAAATTGATGGTATTCAGAACCTTAATCACATATGGCTCATGTACAACTTTTCCAGATTTATCTTTCATGATATTTCCATTCTTATCTTTCTTAGGTGGTCCCTTTGCTAACATCTTCCCGCACTCTTCAATCAAAGTGCCTTTCGGATCTGTAATGACCATGGAACAGTTCATCTGCATGACCGATGGTTTTACGAAAAAACGTGTCTTACCGGAACCACTGCCGCCGATGACCACTATATTTTTATTTCTTGCATACTTCGGCTGCTTCGGTCTGCTCTCCATGGTCAGTGCTTCTGTTGCTGTCAATGGAATGTTCATCCATGGATCTTCCGACATATAAGGCTTGATATCCTCTGCGGTTCCCCATCTGGCTGAACCATACTCGATGCCTTTCCGTAATTTCTTTGCGTCTGCCTGTTTCTGCCAAACCAACACTTTCAGAACGACTGCAACAACAATACCTGCTAGCAGATCTTTCCAATTATTGCTTAACACCAAACCAGCAAAAATCCGGTCTGCGTGTTCCATTGCATATAAAAGTTTGTTCCCCATATCTTCTCCCGGACTGTTCCGGTAAAGAAAAAATGCCCGGTCTGCATAGAAAGCAACCAGAGCATAAGGGATATTTGTAAGAACCAGTTTCTTTTTATCCAGGACGGACAGCTTACCCCCGATTTTATTCTTCCACTTCTGCATCAGAGTTTTGCCGCTTTTCTTTTTCATCGACTCTGCTCCTGATGCCGGTTCTTTACTTTGTCCTTCGTCTTCTTTGGCATCATTGCCCGGTAAGCTGCAAGACGCTTATGAATGGAAGGCTTATTCGCTTTTTGAATCTGTTTCTGGGAAAACTCACGGAAAGCAGCATTGAGGGCATCCTGATCACGTCCCTTGAAAAATACCAGATAAACCGGAGGATCTTTGCTCTTGTCTTTTTTCAGAGCATAATTGATCCCGTATTTTCTTGCATACCGTTCAAAGGACTTGATATTTTTGTCCGTGATCTCGATATTGACCATCCCGGCATTCTGTTTTGCCAGCTCTTTTACCGTGACCTTTCCCTGTTTCGGCTGATTTTTTTGTGCTTTCTTCTCTACTGATTTCTGCTTCTGATGACGCAGATACGCAACAAGAACCTTTTTCAACAGGTCAGCCGTAATCTTAGTAGCCCGAATACAGAACGTGACCGTTTTCTGAGTTACCTCTTCCTGCATGACTTTTCCCTCCTTTCAGCGATTCAACTGCTGTCCATATCTGTAATCATGGCAATCACCCCCTTTAATAAAAAAAACAGATTAACCGGTAATCAGGTTCTGCACCTGTACGAGTTTTTCTGTCCCTTCTTCTTTTCTCTTATCTTCTCCACCACAATAGATGGGAACACACATTTCAAGTATTCTGCTGTAAATACGCTGATGGGCAGTATCTAAATCTGCCGATTTCATTTCATTCAGTCCCAGATTCGTTGTTACGATCAGCGGAAGCATTTTACAATAGCGGCTGTCTATCACATTATAGACCTGCTCCAAAGCAAACTCAGAATTTCGTTCTATTCCTAAATCATCAATAATCAGCAACGGATAATCCACAAGATTTTGTATGATCTGGTTCTTATTTGCCTGATAGCTGGTCATTTCATTTAAGATCCTGGAAAAATTCGTCATCATGACACGTTCTCCCCGTTCCAAAAGTGCATTTGCAATACAGCCTGCAAAAAAACTCTTCCCGGTTCCAACTGGTCCCATCAGAAGCAGTCCTACATTTTTTCTCTTCATATCTGTCCAGTTTTCTACATACTGCCTGGCGATTAGTATCTTCTGGTTGCTTCCATTGTCATTTTCAAATTTCCATTCCCAGAATCTTCTTTCCCGAAGTCCGACGGATTTTCTCTGATAAAGCTGCCGCTGTGCTTCTTCCCGCTGCATCTTCTCATCAAGTTCCTGCCTGGCTTTTACCTCGCATTCACACAAACAGGACACTACATGCTCAAATCCCATCAGACTAACTTTCATCTGTTTTCTTTTTCCACAGATACCACAATGAAGACATCCCTCTTCATCCAGATAATCTGTTGTTACTTTATTTTCCATCACAGGCTTTCTCCTTCCTGAAATTCATATTTATCCATTCCTGCCCTGGCTCCATCTCGTTCTGCCCAAAGACAGATTGTTGCAAAATGATTCTGATACTCTTTTCCACTGGATTTCATATAAACAGAAAGATGATCTATCCGTTTCTGGTAATCCCATGGAAATAACGTCATCAACTCCTGCAGTTCGGCTTCTGACAGGACAACATTTTTAAATCTACCATACTGACTGAATTTTTCTTCCAGAGCAGGAGTATTGCCCTTACTCTTATCAGTATGATTCTTTTCAGTCTTATTTATCTTAGTATTACTTCCATCCAGATTCTTGCAGTCCGGACTTCTATTTTTTTGCGTTCCGGACTTCCAGTTTCTTGCAATCCGGATTTCCAATTCCTTGCAGTCCAGATTTCCAGTTTCTGGCGTTCCAGAAGCAAAGTATCTTACTGGCTTTCCTCTAATCCGTTTCACAAAATTTTTCACGTATATGACAGAAGGACGATTATTCCCCTGCCGATACCGTTCAATCAATCCAATCCCATGCACACTGTCAAGCTCATAAAGAAGCTTTGTCACTGTCGTATGCGACATTCGCAATAGTTCCTGCAATTCTGCGATCGTGTAAATGATATAGACATAACCATCACTATCTATCCATCCATTTTTCTTGGATAGGCTGATTCGATCAAGCAGAATTCCGTAAAGGAGCTTTGCGTCTGTGGACAGGCTTGCAAACTCTTTTTCTGTGAACAGAGCTTTTGGTATCCGAAAGAAAGAAAACTGGTCAGATTCTTCTGCTCTGAAATATTCAAAATCTGCCATAATATTTTCCTACTCTTCTACATCAAAATCACAATTTGCAGCACTGCCTGTACCATGACATAATTCATCAAGCACATAATTGAATGCATTCATCGCTTCTTCCAAATAGATTTTCCTAGCCTCTTTATCACACGCATACATATCGGCAATAAATCCTTCATCATTTCCTATTGCGTGTACCAGAGTCTCCAGAACTTTCATAAATTTCTTTTTTGAACACTTTTTATTCTGCCTGTTCACATATTGCTGAATATCCAGTACTCTATCAGCATTTTCCTCATTCTCTTCAAGAATTCCAAACGCCAGATCCATGCCAAATTCATAGCCATCACAGGAAATCTGATCAACATCAAGCTGTCCCAGCTCATCTCGATAATTTCTTTCTTCCATTGAAGTCAGTGGTGTCTCATATTCATCCAGATATCCCATATCTGCAATTGTTTCCAGAATATCTCTGGATGCTGCCACCATCTTGTCCATAATGATTTCTCTTTCTTCCATCGGCATATTTGCCATAATGCTGTCTAATGTCATCATTGATTCTTCCTCCATCTCATTTTCATAAATATCGTTGATATAAAAGTGGTTTGCCTTTCCATTGTTCGGAATGATGCGCACCAGATTTCCAATCTCCACCAGTTCCTGTACTGCCTGATCTACCCCATATCTGGTTGTATTCAGGTCTTTCTTCATTTCACTTTTTGGATAGATTACATACAAATCCCCCTTACCATCTACCCAACCATTCTGCACCGCAAATTTCAAACGATCCAGAAATAAGCTGTATAAAATCTTTGCTGTATTTGACAGATTTTTGTATTTTTCCATCTGGAACAGCACCTTCGGCACCTGCAGACAATCTACCGGCATATACTCCATCTTATTCATTGATTGTTTCCTCCTTCTGTTTGTACAGCACTTCGGCTGAATTAATATTGATTTCCAACATCCCTACAAATACCTGATAGTACAGAAGGCATATCTGTTCATCCTCTCTTGCCAGATACAATCCTTCCAGTTCATCGGACGGATGTTTCATTCCATATACTGCCTGACAGATATCATGGATTTTCTCACATTCCACACTTCTAAGATGCAGCTCCAAGGTGTGGTTAAATCTCTGCCAGTCTTCCAATTTCTGATTTACTGACATCATGCACTGGAACAGTTCCGCTGCTTCACATGCTGCTGACAGCACTACATTTTTGTTATTGATACTTCCATCGGCATTTTTCATATGCCCTACCATATACGCCTGATCTACTGAAACCATCTTTTATCCTCCTCTATCTAAACGGCATTTCTTCTTCCATGCCTCTGGGATCTCTAAGAACCCTTCCGCATCTTCTGGAAATGGTGGTCTGTCAACCATTTTTGCACCTGCGAATTCAATCCGGTTTGCATACACTTCGGTGGTATAGATCTTTTTCCCGGTATCCTTATCTTCATAATTACCTGTGACAATCTCGCCTTCCACCATGACCTTCGTTCCCTGCATCAGATAATCTCTGGCAAATTCTGCTTTCTTTGCAAAAGCCTTTACCGGAATGAAACTGACTTCATCAGAATAATTTCTTCTGACTGCCAGAACAAACTTGGCAATCTTATGAAGTCCTTTTTCATTCTCCACTTCATTGTATCCGGGATTTCTTACCAATCGCCCGGAAATAATTGTTGTATTCATTGGCTTACCCCTCCTATGCTTTCATTGATTTGTAACAGATACCGATACATGGTCCACATTTTCCATAGGCACATCCGTAACATTCATCTTTTTCCAACTCTTCCTGCCTCATTTCATCGGCAAACATTCCTAGCAGGGTTGTATAAATCTTTTTCATTGCCAGGAACTTTTCTTCTGCTTTTTCCATTTTCTCTTTGTAAAACGGAATCAGTTCACGAAGAACTGGATGGAAACGCTCTTTTTCATCATCCAGGCACAATTTTTCATCATGCATCGTGGTTGTTTCTCATAGCTTCCCAGATAATATGGGCAGAACGTACAACCTCTTTCTTTGATAATCTCAACCGGAATCACTGGCATCTGACTTTTGATTTCTTTTGTTACATGCTTGCTTTCAATTCGCTCTCTCATAATGAAATCCTCCAAAATTTATATTTGCAAAAGGGATTTACCCTGAATTGCCTGTTTTTAGGCACAAAAAAAGAGGCAGACTTGCGATTTTTGTTTTCGCAAGCCTGCCTCTTATCAAACTTATTTTCTATCTTTCAATGATATACCGTATAAAAACGTATATCGCTCTGATCACATACACTGGAATCATGATACTTCCGATCAATGCTCCAATGATGACACTTAATGCAGCCATACCAAGTGTTGCTGTGGTATCCATTCCTCTTGGGATTAGAATCAACCGCATTTTATGTATTCCAAATGGTAATCCGTCAATAAATATCCACCAGAACCAATCCGTCTGTCCGCTGACTTTCATAATTGTTTTTGTCATCCAAAACCAGAATACCATAAATATCAGTGGCAGAATTGATTTTTTAATTACATCTCCAATCGTCATTTCTTTTGTCCTCTTATCCAATCTGTTTATCTTCTGTACTTTAGAAATATATGCCTGATATCTTTCCATCTGACTATCATTATATCTTATTTGCTTATCATATTCCATTCTATCATCCCCTTTGTTCTGTTTGTGCCTTCCACGAATCTAATAACTGAAATATAATTTTTTCAATTTGTTCTTTCTTATAATCTGGTGGAAAATATTTTTGCAGTTGCTTTTCTGAAAAGCTGATTTTCTGGTAATTCACTTTTGCTTCTCCTCTAAGAATTTTCTCAATATCTTCTCCAGTCAATTCTTTTTGCTGACTAAGTTCTTTCAATTTTTTTGCCTGAGATCCATTAGGCATTTTCTTTGTTGTTCCTATGAACGCCAATAATAACGACTGCTCATTGCTTTTTAAATACGATATATCTACTGCAACAGTGAATGGCAATTCATTTTTGTCTACAAACTCCAGCAAATAATTCGACAAATAGGTCAATCGTATATATCGTTTGATTGTACTCATTGTTTCCCCGACTTCTGTACCTACCATCTCAGCTGCCCATCTTTTTTTTAACTTTGGTTCAACTTGGACCAAAGTTAGATCAGTTCTTCTGCCTTGACGTTTCAGTGCTTCATACTTCATGCGGTATGCAAATGCTTTCTCACTATACAGCAGGTTTTCTCTTTGAATATTGGAATCGACCATAACTACAGTTGCTTCATCATCAGACATATCTCTAATAATAACCGGCATTGTTTTCAGTCCCAATTCTCTGCAAGCATATTTTCTTCTGTGCCCCACTACTAATTCATAATCCTTTTCCCCAGAATTTGAAGGTCTTGCAATTCCTGGCACAAGAACTCCATATTCTGAAATACTTTCAATCATTTCCTCCATTTTGTCATCCCTGAATACTTTAAACGGATGGTTCTTGAATGTATCCAGCTCGTCCAATGGAATTTCTCGCACACACTCCTGCTCCTCTGACAATCCAAACAGTGCATCTACACCTTTGAATTTTATCTTTGAAGCACTACTCTCTTTCACTGCCATCATCAATCACCTCCTCTACCAGTTTCTTATATGCTTCGGCAACACGTCCTTTGGGATCATGTTTATAAATACTTACTCCCTCAGCACTCGTCTCTGCAGCTCTTATAGAAAACGGAATTGCAGTCTCAAAAATATGGATATATTCTCCATAATTATCATGAAGTAATTCTATAATCTCTTTTGAAAAATTTGTTCTGCGATCCACCATGGTAAGTAAGATTCCGTCAATTTGAAGTTTTCGATTTATCTGCTTCCTGACTTTATATATTGTCTGCATCAACTGTTCGAGACCTTTAACCGGAAGATAATGTGCCATAACCGGGATGACAACCGAATCAGCTGCTGCAAGTGCATTTACAGTGAGCATTCCTAACGATGGCATATTATCAATCAGGATGTAATCATATTCCGGCGAAATTAACTTGATAAACTGTTTTAACACATATTCCCTGCTCATAACATTTACCAGGCTGACTTCTACCCCAGAAAGTTCAATATTTGCCGGAAGAATGTCCAATCCCTCTTCATGGTGAAGAATTCCATAACTTTCTGGTAATTCAAGACCGTTCATCTCACAATGAAGAACTGTTGCTACAGTTATTTCCAATTCATCTGGATTTTGATAACCAAGACTCTCTGTTAAGCTTCCTTGTGGATCGAAATCTATTGCCAGAACTTTATATCCTTTTTTAACGAGTCCAATTCCTAAATTCACACACGAAGTTGACTTTGCGACACCGCCTTTTTGATTGACTATTGCTATAACTTTTGCCATCTCTATTTCCTCCCAATTCGTAATGTATGTTTTGAAACTGCTTTTTCTGCCTTTTCCTGCTTCTCAGCCTGCAATGTTAAATCATGTGTCTTTATCAACAATGCCTCAAATCGTTCTTTTTCTTCTTTCTGTTCGTGTACTGTCAGATTTGTTTCCACATTTGTTTTTTGTGAAACACTCAATTTATTTCTAATATTATATGTGTCATATCTTCTTCTGATGCAATTCGCCTCTACACCAGACAGCGTAACCAGCTCTGACCAGGAAGATACTTTACACCTTCTTGCGATTGTTCCCCATGATGGCGTTTCTGGATTTCTACAAGCATCATATATTTTTGACGTTGCCGGTTGTATTCGTTCAAATTCATTTCTGAATAATTCCAGAAAATCATATTGATCATCAACACATTTTGTTCCATGACGTCCAATCCTTACATATTCGATTTCTCCATAATAATCGTTCAGAAACTCTTTTGCTGTTTTTCCAAAAAGCTTTTCAAAGACCATATGACTTGGCAATTCCTTATGACTGTCACACTCTTTTATTTTCGGCGGGACTCCACCATGCGATTCTGTCCATTCATCCAGTGCTTCATATACACTGGCTACATCCCACCTATCCAATGGGGTGGAGGAATATTTTTTTAACGCCTGTATCACTTCCACTACTTCCTCCGTCTGTGGCAGACATTGTAGTAATTCAATTGCTTTTGGTATGGCTTTTCTTCTTGTCATAATTCTTGCCATAAAAAAACCTCCTTTGAATGCTCATCATCTCATTCAAGAAGGTTTCTGTCAGAAACAATTCCGAATTGTTTTCAATATCTTATCTACACTGCTATTTCAACATAAGATATCGAAATGTTTATCTGACAGCACTGATTTTTAATCTAATGCCTTTATCAGAAATCCCTTATTTTAAGGCTATTCCGGTCGTTTCCTTTATCTTACTCTATTGGAACCGCATACGTCGAAAAACAGACTTCAAACGAAGGATCAAATTTATCAATCGCCTTCAACAGCCCAATGCTCCCGATCTGGCACAGATCCTCCATCTCCACCCCGCGGTTTGCAACGCCTCACCATGCTCCAGACCAGTCCCATATTTTCCTCTGCCAGTGTATCCCTTGCCGCTTTATCCCCTTCGTGTGCCTTTTCGATCAGGGCAAGCGTATGTTCCATGCATTCTGACTCCTATGACTTCCGATCCGGCCCTTACATTTCCGGATGCACACCGATTTTCCGTTTCATCACCACTTCCGTCCCCCATCCCGGATGCGACCTTACTTCCAGCTCATCCATAAACGCCTCCATAAACGAAAACCCCATCCCCGACCGCTCCAGCTCCGGGCAGGTCGTAAACATCGGCTCCATCGCCTTCTCCACATTTTCAATCCCGACGCCGGTATCTTTTACCGTCACCTGAAACACCTTCTCCTCCAGATCCAGCACACACTTCATCTGAATTTTCCCTTTTTCCTGCCGGTATCCGTGAATCATCGCATTCGTAACCGCCTCCGAAATCGCCGTCTTGACATCCGCCACTTCCTCCACCGTCGGATTCAGCTGCGCCAGAAACGCCGCCGCAGACACCCTCGCAAAACTCTCATTGCAGGGACGGCTCTCAAATTCCAGCGTCATCGTATTCCACCGCATCTTCTCTTCTGTTTTCATCCTTTCTCGCATCATCCCATTCCCCTTTCTGCCCACTCCCCGTCCAAAACCTACTTCCACGTCTTCTCCTCTTCCACCTCAATCACCCGCGTCACCCCCGACATCACCAGAATCCTCCGCATCCGCTCTCCCACATGCACCGCTCTCACCTTCCCGCCAATCAGCTCCATCTCCCGAAACCTCCCCATCACCAGTCCAATCCCCGAACTGTCCATAAACACCGTCTTCCGAAAATCAAACACCACCTCCCTCACATTCCTCTCCACCAAAATCTCCCCCGCCTCCTCCCGAAGCCGGTCAGCCACAAAATGATCCACCTCTTCCGGAAGCCGAATCGTCATCACCGCATCCTTCACCCAAACACGATTATCCATTTCCCATCCTCCCTTTTTCCTGTCATAAAATAAAAAACACAAAAGATTTTTCGCCGTAAAGCGAATTTCATCTTTTGTGTTTTATCTTCTCACTTTTATACTTTTTTGCCCTTCGTCCCACGCAACCTCCGCGTAGTCAGTGGTATCAGCCCGACGAAACAGCGCCGCATCTCCTGCGGCATTCTGCCCCGTGGGCGTCCGTCCTCACTATTCCTCCGTCTTCCACAGTCCCCCCCAGCGCCTCAATCTGCTGCTCGGCCTTAGTAGCTTCTGGGTTCCCGGGAACTTATCGATGATCTCCTGGAACACCGAAATCGCATTATCGGTATCCCCACTCAGCCGATACGCATGCGCCAGATAGTTAAGCACCGTATAGTCACTGTCGTTGATATTCTTAGCCTTCGAAAGCTTATCAATCGCCTCCGTGTAATTCGAATCATCAAACGCACTGACGCCAGAATCTGAGAGTTCCTGGAACATCGTCGACTGCATGCTCTTGTAGATCGTATCGTAAACGGCTCTTGCATCTACAGAGAGGGCCTCCGGGTTGACCTCCGTCAGTGCATTGGTTGCATTGCTTGTATTGCCCTGCTGCTGCGCTTCCACTGCTTTCAAAAGGTTTTCATACGAAGCCACCGTGTCCTGTGCCGTCTGGATCTGCTGCTGGCAGATGCCGTCGTTTCGTTCAGGGAATCCACCTGGCTCTGAAGCTGATTCAGCTGCGCTCCTGGCTCGCCATTTTTCCGCTGTATTCCACAACCTTTTCATCCGCCTGGCGGTTAATTCTCTGCGTATTCGCCGGCCCGACGAGAAACCACACAACCAGTGCGCCGAGCACCAGTCCAATGCCGATATTCAGCATGGTAGCCGCCGTCGATGTCTCGCGGAACGTCGGCGGAATAATCACCGTATCGCCGCTTACTACCCGCTCTCTTTCGTCCTCCCGCTGCTCTTCCGTCCGCTCCCTGCGTCCGAACCGCCTCGGCTCCAGCGATGTCTGCGTACCCGTCTGGAAGTCAACCTCCTTCAGGAAACGCAGCGTCGTCGAATTTGTCTTGTCAATTTTCGCCGCCTTTTTCAGAATCTTCCGCGCTTTCTCATACTCACCCTTGTGAATATAAATCAGCGCCAGCAGATGATATCCCTTGATCAGCTTCGGATTCTGGTTCAGAATCTTGCGCAGCTGGATCGCAGCCACATCCTCATTGTTCTCGCGGCAGCATTTCAGCGCACTGTTGTATTTCTTGATCGTCTGATTGATCATATCCAGCTTCGCCTGCTCCGCCTGCAGCGTCGCAATATACTCCGTCGCCACATTATTCTCCGGCATAATATTCTTGCTGATGATCCACTCACTTAACGCCGCAACCGCTTCACCCGTCTCAAAATAGACAAGGCCTAACAAGTTCCGCGCATGGATATTGTATTTGTTAAACTTCAGGCTCCGCCGCAGCATATCGATCGCTCCGGAAAGATCCCGGATCTCTGCCTTATCGAGGCCCAGATTGTAGTACATATTCGAAAGAGAAAAACATTTTCTCTGTACTCTCAGGTTAAAACCACAGTTGGGACAGATCTCCATTCCGACGTCCACAACCGATTTACAATTCATACAGTTCATTCCGGCACCTTACTCTTCCTTTTCCGCTTCTGTCTCGTTTTCCTGTTCCGGCTTGTCGTTTTTCATCATTTCTTTCAAAATGTCGATCACATCCGTCAGATCACGGCTGTAAATCGCATCCTCCACCTCGTCCACATCGAGACACGGTTTAAACTTCTTCAGTTCTTCTTCGTAATTTAACATAAACAAAAAATTCCTTCCTGTATTCGCTAACCATTCCGCTTTGCAAGATATGCTTTCAGTTCGCCCGCCAGATACAGAGAACCCACGCAGAACAGCATGCCGCTGCCCTTTTTGCCCAGTGCCTTCTCATACGCTGCCCCGATCTCCGGTTCCGCGCAGACATCCGTGCATCCTGCTTTTCTGAAGTCCTCTGCAAGCACTTCCGCCGGTACGACGCGGCTTCCGTCGATCTGCGTTGCAACAACATGGGACGGATGAATTCCCTCGCAGATTTCACCGATCATCTCATGATAGTGCTTGTCTGCAACTGCCGTGAACAGAATCGTGATCTCGTTTTTTTTCGCAAAATAGCCTGCCGTGCTGACAAACTGTGCAATGCCGTCCTCGTTGTGCGCGCCGTCGATGATGACGCCCGGCGCAGCCATTTCCATACGGCACGGCCATTTGATCTTCGAAAGGCCTTCCGCAAGCACGTTCTTAGGAATGTCGTGCACGTCCTGCAGAATATGCATCATGTAGAACGCAAGGCTTGCATTCATCATCTGGTATTTTGCCACGTACGGAATCGCAAGCTCTGCTTTTTCGCCGCCCGGATATGCAAAGGTAAAGGTGATACCCTCGCGGCTCTGTGTTTTCATCTCATAGAACGACGGCTCCATCGGCCATGCCGGGCTTCCCATCTCTTTCGCCTTTGCGGCAATGACAGAAGCCGGACCTGGCTGGCTGGCGTCGTAGATTACCGGGACACCGGCTTTGATGATGCCGGCTTTCTCTCCCGCAATCGCCTCGAGGGTGTCGCCGAGATACTCGGTGTGGTCGCGGCTGATGGACGTGATGATGCATGCCAGCGGCTTTTCGACCACATTTGTCGCATCCAGCCGTCCGCCAAGGCCGGTCTCCATGACCAGGTATTCCACGCCGGCTTCTTTGAAAATCAGCATTCCCATCAGGAACAGCGTCTCAAAATAGCTCGGATGGCCTTCGCCCTCCGCCTCGTATTCTTTGGCTGCTTTTTCCACTTTGAGAAATGCGTCGAGAAACTGCTCATCCGACACATCTTCCCCGTTGATCTGGAACCGCTCGTTGATGCGTACAAGGTGCGGGGAGGTAAAAAGTCCTGTCTTTTTGCCGCCCGCAAGCAGCATCGCATTCAAGTACGCGCAGACGCTTCCCTTTCCGTTCGTGCCCGCCACATGGATAATTTTGATCCCTTCCTGCGGATTCCCAAGGCGCGAAAGAAGCTCCCTCGTATGTTCCGGCGGATGCTTCACCGTAAATTTCGGTATTGTTTCGATATAATCAACTGCTTCTGTATAATTCACTTTATTTCACCATTCTTCAGTATTTTAGGGCTGCTTTCAAACCCTAGTATCATTATAATCGAGTGACCGGATATGTCCATAGCAATTTTCAAAATTTTGTCCCGACTTTTCGACTTTCCCTGTAAAAAGATACAGTGGGACGTCAAAATCCGCCCCACTGTATGATCTTTCGGACACTCTTTTTAATTCTGCAGACCGCCATCTTCGGCCGGTTTATCGCTGTTTTCTGTTTTTGACGGCTCAATCTTGTCGCCTTCGCCCTCCGGCGCACCGGACGGCGCTGCCGTCAGTTCATCCTGCGGCGCAGTGCTCGTATTGGCATTTTCCTGTGTCACGTCCGTTTTCGTGCTGTCCGGGTTCGGCGTCGGCGTCGGTGTAGATACCGTTTTTGGCTCTTCATACATCATCGGCTCTGTCCTTGTCAGCACCTTCTTCGTCGAGCTGTTGCTCTGCTGCGCGATTGTAATCTGATCACCGTCTTCCAGGGTCAGACTATGCACCATCAGAATCGACGGGCTGACATAAACGGTATCCTGTATCTCCTCGTTGACTTCCACACGGCTCGATGCCGTAAAGTTTTCTCCGTAAAAATACCAGGTATCTTCTCCGGATTTTTCGACTCGTTCCAGTGTTACCGGCAAAGCACCCATCTGCAGCTTCACACGCTCATACGGTGTCTCTCCGTCTTCTCCGTAAACGTACCGTTTTCCATACAGCATATCATACTGCAGCACCTCGAGATCCACCTGATAATTCTTCGTATTCCGTCTCGTCTGATGATACCGGAAAATGGTTCCGTCATGAATTCCCACACGGTTCATAACCTCTGCTGCAATCTGGTAGGAAGCAATGTTTTCCTGTTTTCTTTTCAGTCCCATATTATCCCAGATTACGTATTCGGTCTGATACAGATAGCGGTTCTCCAGATCTTCTACTTTCAGTCCCATCGTTGGCAGATGGTCCCCGTACATCACAAGTACCACCGGCTCCGGATAATCCGCAAGCTTTGTCGTCAGCTCTTTGACAAATATGTCCATCTCATGAATCTGATTTACATAATATTCCCAGGAGTAATTATTTTTTTCCCGGTCTTCCGCGCCTGTCACTGTAATCTCCGGATCGTCAAGCACCGGCTCTGTCGGATAATCACCGTGGCCCTGTACCGAAATCGTATAGATATAATCCGGTTCGTCTGTCGCATCGAGCGTTTTTATGATCTCTTTTGTCAGAATATGGTCTTTTACCCATCCTGTCGCCGTCACATCCGAGATGTCCGGCATATATTCCTCTGAGGTAAAGGTATCAAAACCAAGACGTGAGAACACACTTCTTCTGGAATAGAAGTTTGCTTCATTGTTGTGGATCGCATGGGTCGCATAGCCAAGATTCTTTAAAACATACGGCGCACTCTCACAGGTCTCCTCTGAAAGCACCGATTTGTACGGATACTCACCCGCTCCGAAATACCGGAGCTCATGCCGGAAATAGTTTCAAACTCTGTGTTTGCTGTTCCGGCTCCCACCACCGGCACGCGGAGATAACCGGAAGAATAATCCTTCATCAGCTGCCGGTAATACGGGATCGGATCTTCGGAAATGTTGAGGAAATTAACCAGCTCCGGATCGAAAAAGGACTCCAGCTGCAAAAAGATAATATTCGGTTTTACCGTATCATCCTCTTTTTGTTCGCCTTCACTCGTCTCAATCTGTTTCACGAGCTGTTCGGAATAGCCGTTCGGCTCTGAAATTCCCGTATCAAACAGGGTGACTGCCAGACAGTACGGATAGCCGTAATCCTGGTAGGCAAATGCGATGTTGACGAAATAGCTGGAAAGCACACGCTTTGCAAGCGCCAGATTTGTTGCTCCCGTAAAGAGTACAATTACCAGAGCAATCAACGGCACATTCAGATACCAGCGGATTTTCCCCTGAAATTTCGGTCCTTTGATCCAGACCCATACAAAAAATGCCAATAATGCCACAAGGGCTGCTACGACGAGGATCATGGTACCTTTCGACAGATACTTCGTCACGACCTTTGCGCCGTCGCTTAAATTCCGCAAGTCCGGTCCGGTAAACGGCGTGACGCGGTTTGCCAGAATCACACCGTTAATGATGCCGAGCAGCAGCCAGAAGCTGCTCATGATGAGCCGCACCAGCACACGTCTGCGGAACAGATAAACTACCATAAAGGTAGTGAAGATCAAAAATGCATTGTACAAAAAGACCCATGGGCTTTCCACCATGTAGCTCCATGCAGATGCCAGCGAATGGCGGGGAAAATGCTTCAATCACCAGATACAGAATACAGCATCCCAGGGCCTGCAGTGGTAAAGAGAGCCAGTTGCAGACTTTCACTACGGTTTCCTTGTTTCCATGCAGTTTTTTTCCTTTTTTCATTTATTTTTTCAGCTGCTCCAATCTTGTCTGAACCTGCTCCATCATCTGCTGATAGTTCGCCAGTTTTTCTTTCTCTGCCTGAACCTTTGCCTCCGGAGCTTTGTTAATAAAGTTCGGGTTTCCAAGCATGCCGTTGGAACGTGCGATTTCTTTTGTCAGACGCTCCTCCTCTTTTTCGAGACGGGCGATCTCTTTTTCGAGGTCAACCAGCTCGGCAAACGGAATATAAATCGTTGCCTGCGGGATCACTGCAGATACCGCATCGTCTGCAATGCCGGCTTTATCTGCCTGTACGTGCACTTCGCTTGCGCCTGCCAGGGTTGCAAAGAAGACAGCGCCGTTCCGGAAAATTTCCTGTACGGAGGTATCTTCGGTCACAACGAACACACTTGCTTTCTTTGACGGCGGTACATTCATGCTGGTGCGGACACCACGGATGCTTCTTACCGCCTCTTTCATCATCTCAACGGCTGCCTCATCCTCTGCGTATGCAAAGTCTTCGGTCTCTTTCGGCCATGCGGCGATCATGATGGAATCCTCGTCCGGATTCAGTGTGCAGTAGATTTCCTCTGTGATGAACGGCATAAACGGATGCAGCAGCTTTAATGCATTGCCAAGAACGGTTTTTAAGGTCCACAGTGCAGCGCCCTTCGTCTCGTCGGTCTCGCTGTACAGACGCGGTTTTACCATCTCGATGTACCAGTCGCAGAACTCCTCCCAGATAAAGTCGTAAACCTTCTGTACGGCGATACCGAGCTCGTAGCGGTCCATGTTGTCCGTTACTTCCGTTGCCAGCGTGTTTACCTTAGAAAGAATCCATTTATCTGCCAGTGTCAGTTTGTCTTTTGGCATTTCAGACGGAACTTCTGCTTTTTCCAGGTTCATCATGATGAACCTGGAAGCGTTCCATACTTTGTTTGCGAAGTTACGGCTGGCTTCTACACGCTCCCAGTAGAAACGCATATCGTTTCCAGGTGCATTACCGGTCATCAAAGTCAGACGGAGAGCATCTGCACCGTATTTGTCAATGACTTCGAGCGGATCGATACCGTTTCCGAGGGATTTACTCATCTTGCGTCCCTGGGAATCACGAACGAGTCCGTGGATCAGTACGTGGTGGAACGGAACCTGTTTAGTCTGCTCCAGTGCGGAGAATACCATACGGATAACCCAGAAGAAGATGATGTCGTATCCGGTTACGAGTACGTCAGTCGGATAGAAGTAATCAAATTCCGGTGTTTTCTCCGGCCATCCTAACGTGGAGAACGGCCACAGCGCAGAACTGAACCAGGTGTCCAGGGTATCCGGGTCCTGGATGAGATGGGTGCTGCCGCATTTCGGGCATTTTTCCGGCATTCCACCTCTTACAACCGTGATCTCGCCACAGTCATCACAGGTATAGGCCGGGATACGATGACCCCACCAGAGCTGACGGGAAATACACCAGTCGTGGATATTGTTCAGCCAGTTCTGATAAATCTTGCTGAAACGATCCGGGATGAAGTTTACTTTCCCGTTCTTCTCTGCTTCGCTGGCAGCGGCAGCCATATCCGCCATTTTTACAAACCACTGCGGTTTAATCATCGGCTCTACGGTTGTCTTACATCTGTCGTGGGTTCCTACGTTGTGAACGTGATCCACTACTTTTACAAGAAGGCCAAGCTTCTCGAGATCCTCTACCATGGCTTTTCTTGCCTCGTAGCGGTCCATGCCGGCGTATTTGCCGCACTTGTTGTTCATGGTTCCGTCATCGTTTAAGATGTTGATCTCTTCGAGGTTGTGGCGTTTTCCTACCTCAAAATCGTTCGGGTCGTGTGCCGGTGTGATTTTTACGCATCCGGTTCCGAACTCTTTGTCTACGTAAGCATCTGCGATAACCGGGATTTCACGGTCGGTCAGCGGCAGTTTCAGCATTTTTCCTACAATATCGGTGTATCTTTCATCCTCCGGATTGACAGCTACGGCAGTATCGCCGAGCAGAGTCTCCGGACGGGTCGTTGCGATTTCTACGAAGCGGCCTTCTTCTCCAACTACCGGGTAGTTGATGTGCCAGAAGTGGCCTGCCTGCTCCTGATATTCAACCTCTGCATCGGAGATGGAAGTCTGGCATACCGGGCACCAGTTGATGATGCGGCTTCCTTTGTAGATCCATCCTTTTTCATACAGACGGCAGAATACTTCTTCTACGGCTTTGGAGCATCCCTCGTCCATGGTGAAGCGTTCTCTCTCCCAGTCTGCGGAGGAGCCGATCTTTCTTAACTGGCTGTTGATGCGTCCGCCGTATTCTTTCTTCCACTCCCAGCAGTGCTCCAGGAATTTTTCGCGTCCGATTTCATCTTTGTCGATGCCCTGCTCTTTGAGCATATTGGTAACCTTTACCTCGGTTGCAATCGCCGCATGGTCGGTTCCCGGCTGCCAGAGGACTTCATATCCCTCCATCCGTTTGAAACGGCAGAGAATATCCTGCATGGTATTGTCAAGTGCGTGGCCCATGTGAAGCTGTCCGGTTACGTTCGGAGGCGGCATCATAATGGTAAACGGTTTTTTGTTCGGGTTTACAGTGGCGTGGAAATATCCTTTATCCAGCCATTTCTGATACAGTCTGTCCTCGAGTCCTTTCGGATCGTAGGTCTTTGCGAGTTCTTTGCTCATGAAATCCTCCTTTTATGTTTGGTGTATTGTGGTATTTATTCCCGCAGAGGCTTGTCTTAAATCAAAAACGCCCTTCACATACACATAACATGCATGCAAAGGGCGAAAATTCCGCGGTACCACCTTAATTTGTATCTCGTTTCGGAGTCTGTAACGTGACTCATGCGTGAGAACCTAATCATCACATCTTCTGTGCTTTTCAGCTCTCCGGTTCAGAAGCTACCTTCCATGACCACCTTCCCGGACAGCCTTTCAGCCGGTGAACCGTCCTCTCTTTTGGGGCCTGCCATGTACTCCTCTTCCTCATAACCTTTTCTTTTTCTGTTGGAATAGAAACTGCATTTATCATAATCGCGTTTTTTTATTTTGTCAAGCCGCCGCGGGCAAAAACCTTTCTTCTTATGGAAGTTTTAAGATTTCACGCGCTTATTTTCGGTGAATCCGCGATGCACAGTACTGCATTTCTGCGCGGCCGTACGACGCGTAGCGGACCTGTTCTTTCGAAAACGGCTTCGCATTGCTTGGCCGTCCCAGGTTTTCGCCGTGGATCACCTGATCCACAAGGTCGATGAGATCTGCGAGAACGCCGAGGCTGAGCGGATTGTAAACCGGATGCGCCGTCGATTCAAACACCTGCGTGTGATGACCGCCGAAGAATTTCATGCGGCCACCCCTCTTCACAAGCCACACCATCAGTCCGACCAGCCCGTCGTAATACTCTTCCAGACTCGTTCCGCCCGGCACCTGCATCCAGACACCGCAGCCGCTTCCGATCGCATCTCCGGTGAACAGGTAATTCTGTTTCGTCTCAAGCACAACGACGCTGCCCGGCGTATGGCCCGGTGTCTGACAGACGGCCAGCTCTGTGCCGCCGAGCGGAATCACGGAATCGGTACGGATGTCATGAATCTCCTCCCACGGTTTTAATTTTCCCGCTGTCAGCATCACAAGCGTCTCTGGATCCATCTTCTTTTCATCGTGGCACATGTACACCTCATCAAACTCATCCATGTGATACATGTGATCCGGATGCGCATGCGTGATGACCAGCAGAAGCGGCTTGTCCGTCAGCTCACGGATCACCGGCAGAATCTTTGTGCCTGCCGTAATGCCGGTATCAATGACAGCCGCTTTTTCTTCACCTTCTACTACATAGAACGATGAATTTCCTGCGTCCAAAATACAGTAAATTTTTTCCCCGATTTCTGTTACCTGAAAACCCTCCATGATGTAAAACCTCCTTAAAATAATAATGTACCCTCGGAGTCTTTCTGTGCTTGCTTTTTTCCTTTCGGCAATTCAGTGCCCCGCATTCTCTTCCCCGATGATAATCGAAAGCAGCGTATGATCCAGCATGATCGTGCGGTTCCACGGATTGAAAATCACACCGCTGATCTCCTTTGTTTCGGATGCCATGTGGATCAGCTGTTCCAGGCTCACGAGAAACGTGGATTTCACGCTGCCGGCGCCCTTTAATTCCTCATCAAAGCTCGTAAACGCGGCCCACCAGACTTTTCCGTCTGCGCTCTTTACCGTTCCGATCCGGATCTGATCGTCGCCGGATGGCGGTTCCACGGAAAGAATCGCCTGTCCGCCCTCTTTCATTCTGCGGCGGATTACCGTCAGCACATGTGCCAGCAGTTCCGGCGTCGGCTCCTTTTGCAGTCCCAGAATTGCTTCCTCTATCGTTTCATTCCCCTGCAGCCCTTCGTCCTTTAGAGTTTCCATTTCTTTTGCCATTGCTCTTGTCCTTTCTTTTTCGCTTTTCCCACACAGAATCTGTGTACCATCATCCCCGACAGCTTCGGCACTTCCGATGACCTTTACTCTGCGCCTACCCAGATGCCATCTTCCCCGCAGAATCTGCACTCTTTTGATAAATCCAAAACGTTTTCCATCCGCTTTAAGATCTGATCGTACTTCCCTTCCCGCATCAATGCAATCGTCACCGGATCCGTTCCGATCTGCAGATGGCGGAAGCCGCGTTTTCCTTCCTCCGTCCACGGCAGAGTCAGCTCCAGTTCAAAGCCGCCGCTGCTTCCGTACAGCTCACCCGGCTGTTCGTCCGCAAACAGCTCGAAAAACGGCTGATAATATGCCTTGAAATAATTCTCCTCTGGAAACCAAAGTGTACCGTCCCCGGTCCGCTCCGGCTCTTTTACAACGGCATTCAGATAGCCTCTCTCGTAATACGTCATGCACGCCGCACTCTTCGCCAGCGGATTTTCATTGATCTTCTCGATCTCCGACGCGCCCGGCATCCGTTTCCAAAGGCCGCCTGGCTGTTCTCGCTCCTGCCGACCGGCTCCCAGACGCTCCATGCGTTCTGCTTTCCGTATCCGATCAGATCCTGGCGGTATGCACCGTTGTATTTTACAAATTTTTTCTCCCCCGGCTGCTCGATCAGGTTCAGCGGTACCATACAGTCAATTCCGTACAGCTTCTGCGCAATCAGCCGCGTGTAGATGATGCCGAGATAATGACAGATTGCACTGCGCTCCGCCGTGTCGAGATACATAATCTGCTCCGCTTTTGCCAGCTGGTCGCCGCGTGTTTCGAGCACACTCTCCACCATCGCAATCCGTGACTGCAGCTCCGCCTTCCGTTTTCCGCGGTAGCGCGCCGACAGACGGCCATACGGCATCGTGCTTGCAAGAACCGCGTGCAGCAGCTCCAGATTCGTGTATTTGATCATAATATCTTTCTTATTTAAACCGAGCTCTGCGTCGGTATCGACTTCCGTCACATTGATGATATATGTTTTTTCTTCGGTCAGTATCATTTGTTTTGCCTCTCTTTTTCAGTACTCTCTTCCATGCTCCTTCAGCCAGCTCTGCCACACTTTGTAATCGGGCATCTGCTGTGCCACCACCGCGTAAAACCGCGCGGAATGGTTCATCTCTTTCCGGTGCGCCAGCTCGTGGATAACGACGTAATCCATCACGTGCTCCGGCATCAGCACCAGCTTCCAGTTGTAGTTCAGGTTTCCGGCGCTGCTGCAGCTGCCCCAGCGGGTTTTCTGCTCACGAATTGTGATTCTGCCATACGTTACGCCCATCTCTTTTGCAAAATGTGCCGTCTTTTCCGCCAGCATCTGCGCCGCACGTTTAACCGCCGCTTTTCGTTCTGCTTCCGTCAGACGGTTCGCTTCTTTCTGCTCTGCGGCCGCCAACGCTTTTTCCCGGTGTGTGTGAATCCAATCCTGTTTTTCTTTTAAGAATGCTTCGATTTTGTATTTTGCCATCCGTTTCGGTGCGCGCACCACCACGCTTCCATCCGCTTTGACCTGGACGGCGAGCGTTTTGCGGACGGAATACACGATCTCATAGGGAATCTGTTTTAAAATCCGTTCTGCGCTGTCTTTCTGTTCCATTTATTTTTCCTCAAAAGCTGTCTGTTTTACCATTTCTTTGCCTGTTTTTCATTATACCTTTTTCCCGGCGGAAACGCAATCGGATTGCTCACAGAAAAAAACGCGAGCAGAATCACCGTTTTTCTTCCGGCAATTCTGCTCGCATTTTTCTTTCTCTTATTTCAGCTCAATTTTTTTCTGCTTTCTTCGGATGCACAGCCTCACAAATAAAATCGCCGCCTGCACACAGAGAATCATAACCAAAATTCCAATCATAGACAGCGCTGTTGCCCCCAGTCTGATCAGTTTTCCCATTCTTTTTTCCTCACTTTTCTTTCTATCGTGCCAGAACCGGATCGGCTGCCGCATCCCACAGCAGGCTGTCCGTCTCACTTTGTTCCAGGTATCCATATTTTACCATTGCCGCCAGCACCTGCTTTTCCCGCTGCAGCGCCAGATCCGCGTGGCGCGACGGTGCGTAGGCGGACGGTGCATTCGGGATTCCGGCGAGGAGAACGGCTTCGCTGTCGGTCAGCTCCTGCGGTTCTTTCCCGAAGTAGCCAAGCGATGCTTCTTTCAGTCCATAGTAGCCATCCCCGAAATAGATGGTATTGATGTACAATTCCAGAATTTCTTCTTTCGAGAGCTGCCGTTCCACATAGAGTGCCGTCCACGCCTCTGCCGCTTTCCTGGCAAATGTCTTATTCTGATCGTAATACATGTTTTTTACCAGCTGCTGTGTGATGGTACTGCCTCCCTGCTCCGGTTTCATCACGCGGATATCATGTACAACGGCCCGCGCCATGCTGATCCAGTCTATCCCGTGATGTGTGTAATACCGGTGATCCTCAACAGCAAGCACCGCTTTTTTGTACAGATCCGGCACCTGTTCAAGAGAAGCCCACTGTGCTCCGCTTCTGGCTTCCTCTACTGCCTGCGCGAGCGGCTTTTCCTTCACTGCCTTCTGATAGGAAACATATCCCTGGATTGCCCAGAACATTCCGGCCGTCAGCAGGATCAGGCAGAAAAATGCCAGAAAACCTCCAACCATTTTTCCCGCTGTTCCCCGGTGTTTTCGTGTTCTTTTTCTCATAGTTTCAAACCCCTTTGTTGTTCTTTCCTGCTTTCTATCCTACCATATCTCCCTTAACGCCTTCTTGCCTCTTTCTTAGGAATTCATTAAAATTTTGAAACTGTATGAAATGCATTTTGCACGTTTTCAAATAACCGCTGCTGCTGCGGAATACTTTAACCGAATCAGGCAAGTAGCGAAGCGGATTGCGAATATCCGCTTGACAAAACAGAAAAAAGACAGACACCTGGCAGATTGTCAGGATGCCTGTCTCTTGTTTTTATCTTTTGGTTTTTCAGAAACGCTCTGTGATTATGCTGCGGTTCCGTAGTTCATTACATGAGCTGCTGACAGTGCTTTTCGAACGGCTACACCGAGAATTTCAGCTACTACAACGGAAATCACATCTTTTACGATGTACGGAACGGAAACTGCAAGGAACGAAGCCGGGATCGTGTTTCCTGTTACAATGGAAAACTGTACCACACCGAATGCGTGACATACCGCAAGACCTGCGATTCCAAGAACGAATGGTTTGCCCGGGAAGCCTTTTTTAATTCCGGCACCGCAGAGCATTGCCATCGGAATAAATCCGAAAATAAAGCCGCCGGCCGGTCCGAGAAGAGCGCCGAATCCACCGCTCATGCCGGCATAAACCGGAACGCCGATCGCGCCGAGGATCAGATAAAGAGCGGACGATGCACCTCCCAATTTCCAGCCAAGCACGTAGCCGCAAAATGCCATTGCAAAGGTCTGCAGCGTCACCGGAACGCCGGTCGGGAGCGGAATCGTCACAATGGACAGTACCGCAAGCACTGCCGTCATCATGCCGGTCAGTACAATCTGTTTTGTGGTAAGTTTTGATTTTTTCATGAATGTAAGTCCTCCTCGCAGGTTCTTGTATCCAATTCTTTCTGCTTTCGAATTGTTAACCTTGTTTCAATATAGGTTAATATTTCATTTTTGTCAATCCCTTTTTTAAAAATGCAGAGAGTTCTGCTACGATTCTGTTACACTTCCTGAAAATAGCGGTCACCCTCTTGTTTTCTGTTTTCTTTCTATGGTATACTATATAGTCTCGGAGTTTTTCCGGGAATGTTCACCCGATACAAACGATGAATTTTTATTCCATTTGAAAGGAGATACCCTCTATGAAACCTTCCGAAAATCCTCTCGGCTCGGAACCGGTCAGCTCTCTTTTGCGGCGTTTTGCGATTCCGAGCGTCATCGCGATGCTCGTCAGCGCCCTCTATAACATGGTAGACCAGCTCTTTATCGGTCACAGCATCGGCGTGCTCGGAAACGCAGCGACCAACGTAGCGTTCCCACTCAGCATGGTCTGCACATCCATCGGTCTGCTCTGCGGCATCGGCGGTGCTGCAAACTTCAATCTCTGCATGGGCAGAAAGGATCCGGAGCATGCGAAATCCTATGTTGGAAATGCCATCTCCATGCTGGCAATCCTCGGTGTGATCCTCTGCGTTGCCGTTCAGCTTTTTCTGCGTCCGATGATGCTTCTCTTTGGTGCGACGCCGGATGTCATTGATTACGCCTGTACTTACACCAGAATTACCTCCATCGGCTTCCCGTTTCTGATCGTCACAATCGGCGGCTCCAACCTGATCCGCGCGATGGCAGCCCGAAATTTTCCATGCTGTGCAACCTGGTCGGCGCGATCGTCAACACGATTCTCGACCCGCTGTTCATCTTCGTTTTCCACATGGGCATGGCAGGTGCAGCGCTCGCCACGATCACCGGACAGATTTTATCATTCGCGCTCGTTGTCTTCTATCTGCGCGGTTTTAAAACGCTGCCGCTTTCTCTTTCCGATCTGAAGCCAAAAATAGCCTGCTGGGCACGGATCGCTGCGCTTGGTGCAACTCCGGCATTCAATCAGGTGGCAATGATGGTTGTTCAGATCGTTATGAACAACACACTGACCTACTACGGCTCCAATTCCGTCTATGGAAGCGACATTCCGCTTGCATGCGCCGGTATTATTTCAAAGGTGAATATGCTGTTCTTCTCCTTTGTCATCGGCATTTCCCAGGGACTTCAGCCGATTGTCAGCTTCAACTTCGGTGCACAGAAATATGACCGCGTGAAGGACGCTTATAAAAAAGCAGTTTTTGCGGCGACTGCCATTTCCATCGTCGCCTTCCTCTGCTTCCAGCTCTTTCCGCGCCAGATTATCGGCATTTTTGGTTCCGGTTCAGAAGAGTACCTGCATTTTGCAGAGCGGTACTTCCGCATTTTCCTGTTTTTCACATTCCTGAACGGTATCCAGCCGGTCAGCTCAAACTTCTTTACCTCAATCGGAGCACCGAAGAAGGGTATTTTTCTTTCGCTGACGAGACAGATTATTTTCCTGCTTCCGCTGCTGCTGATTTTTCCGTATCTCTTCGGCATTGACGGCGTGATGTACACTGCACCGATTGCAGACCTTGCAGCCGCATCAGTCAGCATCGTTATGGTCGTGCGGGAATTTAAGATCATGGCAGAGCTACAGAAGGCTGCCGCCTGAAAACAGGTTTCTTTCCCGGAGCGTTTCTGCAAAAGACTTTTCGTGAGCTGCGGTTGCCAGGGTCCTGTTAAAATACGGATCTTAGATCATTGCCGTGTAAGTAAAAAATCGTATGCTGTTGCTTTTTCCACAACAGCATACGATTTTTTTATGCGTTATCCACACTTTTCTTTATTTATTCACATGCATCCACATCAGTCCATGCGAAGAATCATGGTCAGGATTCGTTTTGCACAAAGAGCGATTTCGTCGCGGGTGATGTATCCCTTCTCAAATGCCTCCTGTACGCGCTCCTCGTATCCGTTTGCCATTTTGATATCATTTCCGGCTTTTGTCTCGCGGTAATGCTCGCCGTGTGTCCACCAGTCGGTCGTTACCATTCCCTTAAAGTCCCACTCACCGCGCAGAATACCGGTCAAAAGATCCTTGTTCTCAGATGCCTGAACGCCGTTGATCAGGTTGTAGGACGACATGATTGTGTATGGATCTGCCTCTTTTACGATGATTTCGAAGGCTTTCAGGTAAATCTCACGCAGCGCACGCTCGGAAACGCGGGAATCGCTGTCTTTTCGGTTTGTTTCTTTGTTGTTGCAGCAGAAGTGTTTCACACTTGCCCCGATATGCTCGGACTGCATACCGCGTACCATTGCCGCACCGGATTTTCCGGCTACAAGCGGATCCTCGGAATAATACTCAAAGTTTCTTCCGCAGAGCGGGCTTCTGTGAATGTTGACAGCCGGGGTCAGCCAGATGCCGATGTTGTTTTCTTTGACTTCCTCTCCGCCGGCTTTACCGATTTCTTCGATCAGCTCCGGATCCAGGTGCAGGCAAGCAATGTTGCGCACGGCCATGCGGTCGTGTTGACGCCACACTGCGGCTGAATGCGAAGGCCTGCCGGTCCGTCTGCGGTCATGATATTCGGGATGCCGTACTCAGGCAGATTTCCCATGCCAAACGTATTGGCAACTCCTGTGTTCGGCTGACCGCCGAGCAGATGAATAAGTGCTTCTGTCGGAAGCTTATCTACAAACTCGTCGAGCGTTTCTTTTCCTTCGACCACATTCATCAGGTTCGGATTCGTCTTTGCTGCTTCCATAAGCTCGCCAAAGCTCTTTCTCTCCTGTGCTTTGACTGCCGGGAGGAAGCCTTCCAGAGTCAGCTTATCCTGACGCTCCAGTCCTTCTTCCTCGACAGGGCCGTTATCGGTCGGAAGCGCTTCGTAGGTTCCATCCGCAAGGAGACGTTTTTCCAGCTTATGCGGAGCGGCAAGGCTGGTGTACTGTGCAGTCACTTCTGCCTCTGCCAGATCGTAGGTGAAGTCCAGTTTCTTCGCATCTCTTACATTGTTTCCAACGTAGAAGACGTAGCTTCCTGCCTCAAGAACATAGGCAGATTTTGCAACCTTTCCAAGGTCATCAAAAGATGCCATATCTTCCACTGTAAAGGAAAGAACGACTCTCTGTGTCTCGCCTGGCTGCAGCAGTCTTGTTTTCCGGTAAGCGCCGAGCTCTTTGGCCGGTTTGCCAAGCTTGCCCTGCGGTGCGCCATAGTAGAGCTGTACAACTTCTTTTCCGGCACGTTTTCCAGTGTTGGTAACAGCTGCTTTTACAACAATCTTTCCATCCTTCTCTTCTGCACCCAGAACTTCTGTCTCAAAGCTGGTGTAGGAAAGGCCGAAGCCGAACGGATAATTGACCTTCTCCGCTGCGCCAGGAATCGTCTCGAAATAACGGTAGCCAACGTAGATATCCTCGTTGTAATCCACGTAATAAACGGATTTATGGAAGTTCTCGGTGGATGGATAATCCTCGAGGGTTGCTGCGTAGGTATCAACCAGTTTACCGGATGGGTTGACGTCGCCTGTTACAACGTCCGCTGCCGCGAGGCCGCCTTCCATGCCGCCCTGCCATGCCATCAGCACCGCCGGAATCTCTTTGCAGTCTTTGAACCAGCTGGTATCAACCATACCGCCGACGTTCATGACAACGATGACATTTTTAAAGTTTGCTTTTACTTTTTCTACCATGGCTGCTTCGCCGTTTGTCAGGCAGAAGTCGCCGTTTTCGAAGATGCTGGCGCTCAGCTCGATCTGTTTTTTCTCATCCTCAAACAGCTCATAGCCTTCCTCGGTGATCTGGCATTTGCGGTCCCAGCCCTCGCCGGAGAAGCGGCAGATGGTAATGATTGCGGTATCGGTATATGCTTTTGCTTTCTGTACCAGCTCGTCCGGTACTTCCGGCTCTCTTGTCATGCCCGGTACAGCGCCTGCAGCATACTGTTCTTTTAC